>ENA-ORCS01000684-ORCS01000684.1-marine-metagenome-genome-assembly--contig:-NODE-684-length-19688-cov-2.827036_pt1 | contig 19688 bp, 16 predicted proteins | sample MGYA00237781_ERZ508513 | MGnify/ENA primary metagenome ERZ508513 (study PRJEB26184, sample SAMN06268793) | marine metagenome | isolation source: Eden Landing Ponds, San Francisco, CA, USA | place...
AGTACCGCCCGCGCGGCGAACAGCAGGTTCTCCGGTCCGACGAGTTCGACGAGCCACGCCAGGTGTCGGGGGGTCTCCGCGGTGTGCCCCAGCGGTTGCGTGCACCAGTAGAACGTATCGGAGACGTACTCGCTCGGGGGTGCCGAGAGCGCCGGCACCTCCGAGGGGAACTCGTGATAGGCCGTGTCCAGGCGACCGATGAGATACGGCACGTAGCCGATTCCCGCCTCCTGGAACACGAACCTCAGGTCCGGATACCGCTCGGGGACGCCGTTGAGCAGGACTGACGTCGCGTTCGCGATGTGCGCGAACGGGTGCTGGGTGACGTGATCCTCGGCGTAGGTCTCCGCCCAGAAGGACTGCTCCGGGAACGGCTTCATGCCGGCGCCGCTCGTGTGCATACTGATCGGCAGCCCGTTCGCTTCGGCCGCCTCGTAGATGGGGTCGTATGATGGGTGACCCGCGGGGGGAACGAGCGCCGTCCCGAGGAGTTGGACCCCGGCGATGTCGTCTTCGTCCGCCAGTCGGTCGATCTCTTCCGCAGAGCGGTGGGGATCCTGGGCCGCGACGATGAGGTTGCCCACCATGTTGTCGTACTCGTCCAGTTCCGAGACCAGCCAGTCGTTGTAGCCCTGCATAATCGCGACGGCGTAGTCGCGTTCCCGGACGAAGTTCAGATTGAGGATGAGCGTCGGGTTCACGACTCCCTTGTCGACGCCGATCCGCGCTGTCACCGCCGCAGTGTCTTCGAGCCCGGCGTCCTCGTAGAGCCCGGTGCTCCCGTCGTCTCGCTCTTTCATATCCTCGTAGAGGTACGTCGGCGTCGGCGAGTGATACAGATTCATCTCGCTCCCCGGCGCGGGCGAGCGCTCGAAGAACCGCTCGAAGCGCTCGTGTCCGTCGTCGAGGTGCGATATGATGTCGTCCCACGACGCCTGGGCGTGAGCGTCGGCGTCGACGATCGTCTCGAGTTCGTCGACCGACGTCAGCGACTGTTGTTTGAGATTCTGTGTCATTACCTACGAATTGTTGAATGCGGATAAAAAGTGTTGTGACCGGCCGGATTTCCCGCCAGCGACGCGCTCGGTGGCCCGACGTCCTCAATTCGGGCTCGTCCTGTCGGATCAGACTATTTTTGTCAGTGGAGCACAGGCTGTTGATTGCTGTTGACACAAACCATGCAATCAGAACCCACGACAGGAGCCGAGTTGCTCTTGAACGCGTTGGAGTCGTACGGCGTCACACACCTCTTCGGTAACCCCGGCACGACGGAGTTACCCATTATGCGTGCGGTCGCGGAGTCCGATCTCACGTACGTGCTCGGCTTACACGAAGACATCGCGGTCGGGATGGCGGGCGGGTACGCGAGCGTGCGACGATATCACGCGCACCACGATCCGTCGGTCACGCCGCTCGGTGTGGTGAATCTCCACGTCGCACCGGGGCTAGCGCACGGACTCGGAAACGTGCAGAACGCCTCGTGGTCCGGGGCGCCACTCCTCGTCACGGCGGGCAACCACAGCACTGACTTCCAGCACGAGGAGCCGATCCTCTCGGGCGAACTCGCCGGGATGGTCGACGAGTACTGCAAACTGAGCGCCGAAATCAGCGACGTCTCGAACGTGCCGACGATGGTCAGACGCGCAGTCAAGACGGCGCTGACGCCACCGATGGGCCCGGTGTTCCTCGGACTGCCGATGGACGTGATGAACGCCGAGACGACGGCCGAACCGGAGCGGCTGGGCGCGATACCCGCGCCCGGACGCGGCGACAAATCGCAGATCGACGCCGCGGCGGCCGCGCTGGAGCGCGGTGACGATCCGGTGTTGGTCCTCGGCGATCGGGTGGCGCGAGCGGGCCCCGGTGCGATCGAGGCGGCCGTCAGTCTGGCCGAGGCGACCGGGTGTGCCGTGTACAGCGAGATGAACACCTGTGAGGTGAACTTCCCGCCCGAACACGAGCAGTGGGTCTCGTATCTCACCCCGGATCCGGATATGGGCCGCGCGGCGTTCGACGCCGACAGTCTGGTGTTCGTGGGATGTACGTCGAACACGCCGTACATCCCGTACGACGAGCCCTACGTGCCGTCGGATGCAACCATCGTGGACATCGACGTCGACGACGCCGACATCGCGAAGAACGATCCCGCAGACATCGCCATCGTCGGCGACCTGGGATCGGTGATGCGGGAGATCGCCGACTCGGTGGCGGTCTCGGAGGCGCGTCGCCGCCAGCGCACGCAGGACCTCGCAGCCAGGCGCTCGGAGGCCGCGTCGTTCCTCGGTGTCGAGACCGAAACCCCCTCCGACGGGGAGATCTCGAAGGAACTGCTGGCGGAGACGATCACCGAGGTCGCCCCGGACGGATTCCTGGTCAACGAGAGCAACACCAGCAAGTTCGCTCTGCTCTCTCGGTTCCAGCCGGGTCCCGAACAGTTCCTCTCGAACAAGAACGGCGGGCTGGGGTACAGTCTCCCCGCGACGGTGGGCGCGGCAGTCGCACACAGAGAGGGCGGCGACGACCGCTCCGTCGTCGGATTCGTCGGTGACGGGTCGTACCTCTACTACCCGCAGTCGCTCTACAGCGCGGCCCGGTACGACCTCGATTTGACTGTGGTCGTGCCGAACAACCGGAACTACCGGATTCTGAAAGACGGAATGCTCGACATCTACGGCGGAGCCGACGAAGACCACGAGTACGTCGGGATGGATTTCGACCCGGCTGTCGATCTGGCGGCGAACGCTGAGAGCCACGGCGCGGGCGGGTTCCGCGTCGACGACGCGGCCGATCTGTCACAGACGCTGACAGCCGCGGTTGACGATGCGGGCCCGGCGGTCGTCGACGTTCCCGTCCGCGACTGAGGCGGGAACGGGCCACATTGCGCCGACGGCTGGGGTGTTCTGGACCAAAGACGTATGTAGCCCTCTGCTGAGTGTACAGGTGATGACGTCAGAGAGATCCGTCCGAATCGTTCACATCGACCCGGATGGCTTCGAGGACGTAACGATCGAACGATCGACGTTAGCGACAGAACTCGGCTCGATCGAGTTCGAGACTGTCGACACGGCCGGAGAAGCGATCGCCGACGAGGTCGAGACGGCCGACATCATCCTCACGCACTACGCCGCGGTCCCCGCGTCCGCGATGGACGCCACTGGGTGTTCCGTCGTCACGTGCTATGCGACCGGGGTCGACAACGTCGACGTCGAGGCGGCCACGGAGCGTGGCATCGCCGTGACAAACGTCCCGAAGTACTGCGACGAAGAGGTCGGCGAACACATCGTGACGCTCGCACTTGCGCTGCGCCGCGGCCTCCCGCAGTACGAGGACCACACCGCCGACGGCGGGTGGGACTGGCGAGCGGCCGACGCGGTCGGAACGGCCGCGACCCAGACGCTCGGGTTCTTCGCCTTCGGTCGGAAGGCTCGCGTCGCGGCGCGGAAGGCCGACGCGTTCGGCTTCGACGTCGTCGCGCACGACCCGTACCTCTCGGCTGAAGACATCCGCGACGCCGGAGCGGAACCCGTCTCGTTCGACGAACTCGTCGAGGGGTCCGACGTCCTCTCGCTGAACGCCCCGTTGACGCCCGAGACCGAAGCGCGGTTCGACGCGTCGGTCTTCGATCGGATGCCCCAGGGATCGATCCTGATCAACACGGCGCGCGGGAAACTGATCGACGAAGCGGCGCTCCTGGACGCGCTCGACGACGGGCCGCTCCACGGTGCCGGGCTCGACGTGCTCGCCACCGAACCGCCCGAACCGGACAACCCGTTGCTTCACCATCCCGATACGATCGTGACTCCCCACGCCGCGTGGTACTCGCCGGGCGCGGTCGAGCGGGTCCGGCGGCGCGGCTCGGAGATCGCCGCCGCTGCGTTCCGGGGAGAACCGGTCGATGGCGTCGTGAATCCCGACGCGCTCGACGTCGAGTGAGTCGCCTGCGGGGCCACTGAAACGGGATCGCCCCATACCTATATTTACGTGCAGACGGAACCAGACTCGTATGAGGTTGTCCGATACGGAGTCCGAACTCCGGGAACGAGCCGCGTCTTTCGCGGACGAGCGAGTCGAGCCTGCGGCCGTCGAACACGAACGTAACGGCACTCACCCGACAGACATCGTCAGAGCGGCCGCCAGAGAGGGGCTGACCACGGCGTCTCTCCCGGCCGAATACGGCGGCGGTGGGCTGGGGATCACCGGCAGCCTGCTCGTGCGCGAGGAACTGTACGCAGCGGATCCGGGGATCGCCGAGGCGATCACCGGCTCGATGTTCGGGTGCGAAATCATCGCCGAAGACGGGAGCGACGCGCAGGCCGAACGGTGGGTTCGTCCGGTGACGAACGGCGAGATGATCACAGGCGCGGCGATGACCGAACCGCGTGGGGGTTCCGACTTCGCCAACATCGAGACCCAAGCTAGGCGGGACGGCGACGAGTACGTCCTCGACGGCGAGAAGATCTTCATCGGGAACGGACACATCGCCGACGCCGTCTTAGTGTTCGCGCGGACCAGCGACACCGACCCGCCGCACCGAGGGATCTCGTCGTTCGTCGTCGAAGCCGGAACCGACGGGTTCCACCGGGAGGAAGTCGAAGGGTACGTCGGTCCGGGCGCGATGGCGCTGGGCGAACTCACGCTCGACGGGGCCCGGGTTCCCGTCGAGGCGCGCATCGGTGAGGAGGGAGACGGCTTCTATCAGGCGATGCGGACGATGAACGGGAGCCGCCTCGAGATCGCTGCGAGTTCGATCGGGACTGCGCGCGGGGCGCTCGATCACACGATCGAGTACATCTCCGAGCGGGAGACGTTCGGCAAGCCGGTCAAGGACCGCCAGGCGGTCCGCCACCGCATCGCGAACTACGAGGCTCGGCTCGAAGCGCTTCGGACGTTCACCTACGAGACGGCACGGGATCTCGAGGAAAACGTCGACCTCGCAGAGGAGCCGGCGATGGCGAAACTGCTGGCCGCGCAGTTAGCCGAGGAGGTGGCCAGCGACGCGATCCAGTTGCACGGCGGCTACGGTCTCATCGACGAGTACCGCGTCGAGGAGTACCTCCGCTGGTCGAAAGTCGCCCAGATTTACGACGGCACGAACGAAGTGATGCGGAGCATCATCGCCGAATCCGTTCTCGACGAATAGGTCGGTTCGGCCGCCGACCGCCTTCGCACAGCGTTACGTCGGCGCTCCGTCGTACACGTCTGAGTACCCCTCGAAGCGGCTGATCGAGACCAGATCGTAGTACTGCGTCGGCTCATCGCCCAGCAGTTGTTGGCTCAGAATGTGCCCCACCGCCGGTGCGTGCTGGATTCCTGTGGCGTTGTACGTCGCCACCAACAGCCCGTCGACGTCCGTCCAGCCCACGATTGGATTCCCGTCGGGCGTCAGGCTCCGCAGACCGACCCACTGGTCCCTCACCGTCGGGTCTTCGAGGCCGTAGACGAGGCGCCCGGCCCCCTCGAGAATCTCTGCTCGGAGGTCGGCCGGGACGTCCGCTGGGATCTCCGGGTTCGCTGTGGCGGGAGCCGCGGCGGCGAAGTCGCCCTGATAGTGACCGATGAAGAGCTGTCCGTCCCCGTGGGGCCGGAGGTACACGCCCGACTCGTGGTGCGTGAGGCTGGGATGGACACTCGCCGTCGGATCATCCACCAGCACTCCCGGTGCGACGCTGTGGCGGACCGGGAGGTCGACACCGACTGACCGAGCGAGCGTCGGGTTCCAGGGCCCCGCGGCCAACACCAGCTGGTCCACCGGGGTGCGGCCGCGATCAGTCCGCACCGCATCGATCGCTCCCGTCGCGTCGCGTTCGAGGTCGAGGACGGTCGTATCGGTTCGGAACTCCGCTCCCGCGTCCCGAGCGCGGTCGGCGAAGGCTGTCGCCAGTGCGGCCGGCGTGACGTAACCGTAATTCGGCCAGAACCACGCAGCGGTGAGTTCATCGAGGCGGACGTCCGGCAACAGCAACGACTCGCGTATCGTCTCGCCGTCGAAGAACCTGGCAAACGCTGCATCGGCACCATCGCCGTCCGCTGTCACCGAGCGGTGCCGGTCGCGGAGCGCCGCTCGCCCCGCAGCCGTCGTCGCGACGTTGAGCCCGCCGAGCATCCGGTGTCGCACGTCGGCGTCGGCCTCGCGGATCACCCGGTTGTAGACGTGGATACTGCGTGTCATAAGCGCCCTGTGTGCCGCTGTGTGGCTGGCCCGAACGCCGACGTATCCGGCGGACTTCGCCGTCGTCTCGGCGGCTACCTCGTCGCGCTCGAACACCACGACGCGGCGGTCAGATCGTCGCGAGAGGTAGTTGGCCGTACAGGCTCCGGTGATTCCAGCACCGACGATTCCGATCGTCTCACCGGCCATCCGCCGTCTCCTCGGTCACCGTCTCGACGACGTCCTGCACGATGTCCATCCCGACGCGGGCCTGTTCGTCGGTGAGGACGAGCGGGGGGAGCAGTCTGAGGACGTGGCCCTCGATACCGGCCGTCCAGACCACCAGCCCGCGGCGCAGACACCGCGTCTGGATCGACTCGACGACGTCTGGGAGCGGAGAGCCATCCGCGTCACGGAACTCGGCCCCGATGAGCAGCCCTCGACCCCGCACGTCGACGAGACTGGGGCAGTCCTGTTGCATCTCTCGGAAGCGGTCCTGCAGATACGAGCCGACGCGCGTCGCCCGGTCGAGCAGGTCATACTCGTCGATGTACTCGATCGCACGGGTCCCAGCCACCATCGCCGGGACGTGTCCGCGGAACGTCCCCGCGTGCGCGCTCGGCCCCCACGTGTCCAGTTCCTCGCGGTACACCGTCGCCGAGAGCGGTAAGCCGACTCCGCCGATGGCTTTACCGACGGTCATCGCGTCCGGGGTGATTCCGGCGTGATCGCTGGCGAACCACTCGCCGGTTCGACCCATCCCGGTCTGAATCTCGTCGACGATCAGGAGGACGTCGTGCGCAGCGGTTATCTCGGCGAGCTCCGCTAAGAACCCCTCCGGCGGAACGATGACCCCGCCTGAGCCCTGGATGGGCTCCACCCAGATTCCCGCAGGCGGTTCGTCGAGACCACTCGCACGGCCGCTGACGACGGCTCGGACCTCTTCGAGCGTCGCCTCCAGTGCCGCGTCGGGCGTCTCGCCGTCCCGGGGGGTGGGATATGGGACGTGCGCGACGTCCGGGAGGAGAGGCGTGTAGTCGCTCTTGTATGAGGACCAGCCCGAGAGGCTGAGCGCGCCCATCGTCCCGCCGTGATAGCCCCGGTCGAAGCCAACGATTCCGCTTCGCCCCGTGTTGTACTTCGCCAGTTTGATCGACGCTTCGATGGCGTTGGTACCCGTCGGTCCGCCGAAGGCGATCCGGCTATTGCCGGGCAGCGTCCCCGGTGCGATCGAGTCCAGCGCGTCGATGAACGCAAGGCGGGCCTCGGTCGGAAAGTCGATCGTGTGCGCCACCGCATCGAGTTGCTCCTTCGCGGCCTCGACGACGTACGGGTTCGAGTGTCCGACGTTCGCGACGCCGATCCCCGCCGAAAAATCGAGAAAGACGTTACCATCGACGTCTTTGATCGTCGCCCCTCGCGCGGAATCGATCGCGATTGGGAGCGACAACGGGTACGCGACGGTGTTCGCTTCGCTCGCAGCCTGTCTCTCGAGAAGGTCGCTGGACCGCGGACCGGGAATCGGCTCGGTCACGGCGGGACGCTGGGAGAGATGAAGCTCCTCGGGCGGTGGTCCGTCTGGCATATACGCACACAGCAGCCCGAACAAGTAAATGATTGCGGCGCGCCCGAACGTGAGGTCTCGCTCTGGCCGATCGGCACGACATCCGTTCGTCCCCGCGTCCGATCGCTCCCGCCTGCGATCGCGCCGCAGCAGAACCCCACCGCGTCCGATCGCTCTCGCGTCCCGTGAGCTGGTCAAGTTTTAGGTAGTTGTGGGCAGCAGATCCTATCCGATATGGCGACGGATTACAGCGATCAGTTCGACACCATCCGCTGTCGGTTCGATCACCAGACCGGCATCGGCCGCATCGTCCTCGACCGCCCGGACTCGTTGAACGCCCTGTCGATGCGGACGCTCGAAGAACTCCCCACGGCGATCGAAACGTTCGATCAACTCGATCGCGAGGGAGAGGGCGTCTCCGTCCGGAGTGTCGTCATCTCCGGTGCCGGCGAGGACGCCTTCTGTGTCGGCGTCGACGTCGACGAAATCGGCGACGAGCAGTACCCCTTCACCGCCTCGTCGTTCCGGGAGGCGCTGTTCAGCGTCGAGTCGTTCGGGGCTCCGGTGATCGCCGAGATCGACGGGTACTGCGTCGGCGGCGGTCTCGAACTCGCGCTGATGTGTGACTTCCGGCTGGCGAGCGAATCGAGCGAGCTCGGCTTTCCGGAGGTAGATCTGGGCATCTTCCCGTCGGGCGTGGGCACGACACAGCGACTCCCCCTGCTCGTCGGGCCGAGCCGGGCCAAGGAACTGTGTATGACGGGCGAGTTCCTCTCCGGATCCGAGGCGGCAGCGGAGGGGCTGATCACCGACGCTCATCCGGCCGAAGAGCTCTCGGACGCCGTCGACGCTTTCGCAGACGAGCTCGCGGGGAAGCCACCGCTTGCGCTCCGGGCGATCAAGGACACGATCAATCAGTCACGCAACGTCGGGCTCCGTGACGGGGTCGAATACGAGTACCGCGCGTACCTCCCGCTCCTCAACACCGATGATTATGCGGAAGGTGCCGCGGCCTTCTCGGCCGATCGGGACCCCGAGTGGCAGGGGACCTGAGGCGGCCCGCCGTCTGCGATCACCCCTGACCCCACCCGAATACTAATACTCCCCCGCTCAGAACGCATACAGTGGTGACTGGGGCGGCCACGTAATGCGGTCGTGCAGTTGCCGGAGGATACGAACTACCAATGAGTACGAGCTCGGACGCCACAGCCTACATCGCGGGTGTCTTCGAACACCCAACACGAGAGGCACCGGAGACGTCGATCGCACAGTTACACGCGGAGGTCGCCGCCGGCGCGCTCGAGGACGCCGGGCTGGCGGCGGCCGACGTGGACGGGTATCTCACGGCGGGTGAGAACTACCAGGTCGGCCGGTATCCGCCGCTCGCGATGGCCGACTACCTCGGCCTCGACGTCTCGTACTTCGACTCGACAGACGACGGCGGGTCGGCGTACGTGAACCACGTCGGGGAGGCCGCGAGTGCAATTGCCGACGGCAAGTGCGACGTCGCACTGGTCACGCTCGCAGGGCGGATGCGGACGGACGAGCGCGCCCATCCGGAGCACGACGAGACGATCATGCAGGAGAACTTCGAGTCGATCTACGGGGCCGAAACGCTGCCCCAGTACGCGCTCGCGGCCCGCCGGCATATGCACGAGTACGGGACGACGTCCGAGCAGCTCGCCGAAATCCGGGTCGCAGCGTCACAGCACGCCCAGCACAACGAACACGCGCTGTACCAAGATCCCGTGACTGTCGAGGAGGTCGTCGACTCTCGGGTGGTCAGCGACCCGCTCCACCTGCTGGATTGCTGTGTCATCTCCGACGGGGCCGGGGCCTTCGTCGTCGTGTCCGAAGACGTCCGACAGCAGATCGATCGCGAATGCGTGGAGATTCTCGGACACGCCGCGGCGGTCGACCACCACGACGCCGGGCGGATCGACCTCACCGAGACCGCCGCTCGGAAGTCCGGTCCCCGGGCGCTTTCGCGGGCTGGAGTCGATCACGACGACGTCGATTACGTCTCGATTTACGACTCGTTCACGATCACCGTGCTGCAGACGCTCGAAGACCTGGGGTTCTGTGAAAAGGGCCGCGGCGGCGAGTTCGTCGAAGGCGGGACGCTTCAAGCGCCAGACGGTGACCTGCCGTTCAACACCGACGGGGGTGGGCTGTGTTCGAACCACCCGGACCGCGGCGGGATGACGAAAGTGATCGAAGCGGTCCGACAACTGCGTGGAGAAGCCAACGACCCGGTGCAGGTGCCCGAAGCCACTGTCGCCCTCGCGCACGGGACGGGCGGCTATCTGGGCACGAGACACGCGGGGTCGACGGCCGTGCTCGGGAGGGTCGACCGATGAGTTGGGAGCCGCGACCGGTGCCGTCTGTCACGCCGGAAACAGCCCCATACTGGGAAGCGGCGGCGGACGGCACCCTGCTGCTCCGCCGCTGTCCCGACTGCGAACTCACCTTCTACTACCCGCGAGCGCGATGTCCCGACTGCTTGGGAGACGACGTCGAGTGGGTCGAAGCCGACGGAACGGGGACGGTGTACGCACACACTTCGACGGAGACCGTCGCCGCGTGGCCGGAGGAGGACCTCCCGCTCGTGCTCGCCTACGTCGAACTCACAGAAGGACCGCGGATGCTCACGGCGCTCCAGGGGTGTGATCCAGATGCGATCGAAATCGGCACGTCAGTCGCGGTGACGTTCGTCCCGACGGCGACCGACGATGTGTCGATTCCGGTGTTCGAACCGATCGACGACGACTGAGCGCGGCGTCAGGGTCGATTCTCGGTGTCGGCTCCGACTGCAGCGCACGTCGCTTCCGCCGGCACGGCGTTCAGTTCTGTACGTTCGGGATGCTCGGCTTCGAGGTCCGCGTGGTCTCGTAGCCGTCGGTGAGGTTCTCCCAGGCGTCTGCGATCTGTTCGGGCGTCCAGCCACCCGTCTTGGTGTCCGCTGGGACTTCCTTGATGATCTTCCGCTTGCGGTCCGGATCGGAGATGAACGAGAGTTCACCGGATCCGAGCCCGACGGTGCAGCCGGTGATGTCTGTCGCCTCATCGCTCGCGAGGAATGCCGGCAACGGTGCCACGAGCTGTGGGCCGTGCGTCTCGTCTGTCATCCCGTCAGGCTGGTACTCCTCCGGGATGGATTTGTACATTCGCGTGTACGCCTCGGGCCAGAGCGCGTTCACCCGTACGTTGTATCGCTCGAGCTCCTGCGCACAGTTCCGCACGAGGCCGAGGACACCAGCTTTCGCGGCGGCATAGTTGGGCTGGCCCGCCCAGCCGATCGCGGCCGAACTCGACACGCCGAGGAAGGACCGCTGGCGGTCGAACTCCTCTTCCTCGTACCGGGACTTCCACTGCTGTGAAGCGTTTCGGAGCAGCGAAAAGTGTCCTTTCAGATGGACGTCGATGACGGCGTCCCACTCCTCTTCGCTCATATTGAAGATCATCCGATCACGGAGGATCCCAGCGAAGTTGGTGATGCTGTGGACCGCTCCGTACTCGTCGACGGTGTCCTGGATGAGTTCGTCAGTGTACTCCAGATCGGTGATGTCGCCGTAGTGGGCCATCGCCTCGCCGCCCGCTTCGACGATTTCGTCGACTGTCTGCTGTGCTGGTTGCACGTCTTGCCCCTCACCCGAGAGGTCGGCACCCAGATCGTTGACGACGACCGACGCGCCCTCGTCGGCCATCAGTTTCGCCGTCTCCTTGCCGATACCGCGACCTGCTCCTGCGACGATGCAGACCGTATCTTCTAACATTCCGTCTACGACATTCGCTGCCCGGCGAATAAGTTTTTCCCACCGTACAGGATGCCAGCGGATCCGCCGACTCAGCCGCCGAATTTGATGCCGAACTGCAGCGGCTTCGGGACCAGTTGCTGGCGTTTGAGCTTCCCGTTCTGATTCCTGGGGAGTTCGTCGACGACCCTGAAGATGTCCGGAACTTTGTACTCCGCGAGGTGCTCCTCGCAGGCGGCGACGAGCATCTCCTCGGTGACGCGGTGTCCTTCCTCGGGTGCGACCACAGCGATGATCCGCTCGCCGAGGACGTCGTCCGGGAACGAGGTGACGCCCGCCTCACGGACCCCTGGGACCGAGAGTAGCGCGTCCTCCACCTCGACGGGGTAGACGTTCTCGCCCCCGCGGATCATCATGTTGCCCTTGCGCCCGCGAAGCCTGATGAAGCCGGACTCGTCGATGACACCGATGTCGCCGGTGTAGTGCCATCCGTCCTCGAACTCCTCTTCGGTCCCATCCGGCGAACTCAGATACCGCTCGGCGACGAAGGGGCCGTACATCGCCAGTTCGCCGATCTGCCCGGGCGGGAGTCGGTTGCGGTCCTCGTCGACGACGGCGAACTTGGTCGTCGGCGTCGGCATCCCCACGGCGTCGGGATTATCGTCGATGTACTGATCCGGGATCATCGCGGCGATGCCAGCGAAGTTCTCGGTTTTCCCGTAGGAGTGGTACAGCTTGAGGTCGGGGAACGCGTCGCGGATCTTCGGGATCGCATCGGGCGGCATCGGTGCCCCGCCGTAGGCGAACTTCTCGAAGGAGGATGTGTCGTGGACCGCATCGTCGGCTTTCTCCGCTGCTAAGACGATGTGTGTCGGGACTCCCATACAGTAGCTGATCCGCTCGGCGTCGACGTATTCGAGGAAGCGCTGGGCGTCGTAATCCCGCATAATCACGCCGGTGCCGGTGCGCGCGATCGCAGTGAGCAGGCCGCAGACCAGCCCAGTGACGTGGAACAGCGGTGAGGGGACTAGGATCCGGTTGCCGGGCTGAAGATCGTGGACGTAGGCGTTGTTCAACGCCGCGTTGACACCGTGGAAGTTGTCGATCGGGACGGCCTTCGGCTGTCCCGTGGTTCCAGAAGTGTACATTACGGTCAACAGATCGGCCGGCTTCGTCGCCGACTCCTCGACATCTCTTCGTGTGTGACTCACCAGGCCGTCGTACGACTGTTCGGTGCTGTCGGCGTCCAGTACAAACGTCGCGCTGGTGGGGGTTTCGTAGGCCGATCCGTCCAGCTTGTCCACGTAGGCGTCTCCGACGAGGACGAGGTCGGGCGCCCCATCCGCGAACATACCGCGGATCTCCTCAGGAGAATGGCGGGTGTTCAGCGGGCTGACGACGGCTCCGATCCGCGCTGCCGCGAGTAGTGACTCCGCGAATTCGACTCGGCTGTCGACGAGCAGGACGATCCGGTCGCCCATCGAGATTCCCGCCGATTGCAGGCCACCGGCCAACCGATCGACGCGGTCGGCCATCTCTCGGTACGTCAATCGCACGCCCGAGTCGGGGAACACGACGAACTCCCGATCCGGCGCCTCGGTCACTGCCGAGGCGAAGAGTTCGAACAGCGACTCCGGACGGTCCGCGAACGCGCGAACCCGCTTTCCACGGTGCTCGGTCTCTTCGATGCCGGAGAAGGCATCTAATCGGTGCGTTACGACGTTGTCGTCCCAGATGATGGTCTCGTTGGTGAAGTCCTGCATCACGAACCCCTACCGCGGTGTCTGTGGCCTGTATTGCTGAACCGGCATTAAAAGTGTAACGCCGGTTTCGGCTGATATCTCCTGCAGTGCCGTGAGCCACCGGCGTTTACCTCTCACAAACAGTCTGCTGAGCCGATTTTGACGACAGATCCACCGGTTCGTGGCCCTGATCTCAGGCGTGCGGTCTCATCGCCCCTCGAAACTGACCGTCGAGAAACGGAAACAGGGTGGGTTCGATGCAATCCTCTCAGCATCCCCCCGGCCACTGAAACACCCCTTCGGGCCGATTCAGTGATAATATAACGAGTAGTTACCCCGTTCGACGCAGTGATCGGCGGAACTTCTCTCCAGAGCCGTTGATATATACAAACGCTATCCCGTCCGCAGCACCTGAAATCGGTCGATGGAGCGAGAATAGCACCCAGTGACGTGAGAAAATCACATATGTACATATGTTATTTTGTGTTCCTCCCTGACCGAGAGGCGTCGCGAGCGGTTACTCCCACGGAGAGGACACCGAGCCGCGGAGTTCGATCTCGTTGATGACGCCTCGGATGAGGTCAGGGAGCGTCTCCTCGAAGTACTCGTCGGGCATCCGGTTCTTTGGCCCCCCGATAGTGATCGATCCGATCGTCTCACCGTCCAACGTGACGGGCGCTCCCACGGCCCGATAGCCTTCGATCGCCTCCTCATCGTTGAACGCGACTCCCCGCTCGCGCACCCGCTCGATCTCGGCCAAGAGCGCTTCTTCGTCAGTGATCGTTTGCTCCGTGTACGAGGGCATCCCGTGCGCATCGATAATTTCCATAATCCGACTATCACTGTACCCTGACAAGATAGCCTTTCCACCGGCGTGGGCGTTCATGTACTCTCTGTTCCCGATCCGACCGCGGAACTTCGTATTCAGATTCCGGTCTCCCTCGATGATATCCAGCGTCACCAGTTTCCCGTTGTCCTCGCTCGTACACCATCCGATCTCACCGGTTTCGTCCACCAGATCACGCAGCGATGGTCGCGAGATCTCGATCATCGGATGGTTGTCGCGGGCGTACATTCCGTGATCCAGATATTTCAGCCCGATGTGGTACGTTTGCTCGCGTTTGGTGACGTACCCCTCTTCCCGGAGCGTCATCAGGTACTGATACGCCGTGCTCCGACCGATGTCCAGGCGATCCGCGATAGCACTGGCGCCGGCTCCATCCAGCTCTTGGAGTGCTTCGGTGATACGGTGAGCCGTCTCCAAGGACTGTATTTTGCGCGGGGATTCGTCCGCCATAGTCTCTTGTTCGTCTGCTGATTGTAAAGTTCACTCGGTGGGGGGTATCATCGGCGGTTGCCGGCTGGCGTTATCTTACTTTTGCATATACATCCAGAGAATATCTATTTCCGTTATACTTACTTGGCGGTCACTGTCGCCTGTGCAGGCGTCGATCCCGCTGTAAGATCCGGAAGGACGTTGATTCGATATGCTGGGCCTGCGGCTCATCGTCGGTTGATCGGGGCCTCCCTGCGCATCGACCGCAACGTCGTGGACCCAGCCGTCGATTCGAACGAGGCGTACGGTTCGCGGGCCCCGGCGGGTGTAAGAGAGTGGTGCGTAGCCTTTCAGCAGCCCTCTGATTTCGAGGCAGTCACGGTATGGTCAGCACGCTGGCACCGTGAATTAGGAGTCAGGCAGCTCGTACGTCGCCGAGTCGTACTCGCGCAGTTCGTTCTCCGGTGCACGCATAAACGAAGACTTCGCGTGGCCTTCGAGCCGTTCGAGGACGGACTGTTTCGTGGCCCACGGTTCCAGTTTCGCGGCCCCCTCCTCGGAGACTTCCTGGTAGGTCTGGTGCTTCAGAAACATGTGCACACTCAGCCCCGCGGTGTATCGAGCAGCGCGCTGTGTGGGGAGCACGTGATTGGTCCCGATCAGCTTGTCCGAGAAGACGTTCCCGCTGTAGGGACCCAAGAAGACGGTCCCGTAGTTCGACAGCTGCTCGAGTTGCGCCCGCGGTTCCGCCGTGTGGACTTCGAGATGCTCCGGGGCAATCGTATCAGAGATCTCGACGGCTTCCGACACGTCGTCGGCCACGATGATCGTTCCCTTCGTCTCCCAGGCTTCTCGGGCTATCTCTGCCGTACTCAGCGTCTCTAGCTGTGATTCGATCTCGGTTGCGACCTCGCTGGCGAGTGCGTCGGACATCGTCACGAGAAGCGGACGGGCGGCGACGTCGTGTTCCGCCTGCGCCAGCAGGTCGGCGGCGATCAATTCCGCGTCACCGGTCTCATCAGCGAGCACGAGAATTTCGCTCGGGCCGGCGAGGAAATCGATCCCTGCTTCACCGTACACCTGTCGCTTGGCCTCCGTGACGAAGATGTTCCCGGGGCCGACGATCTTGTCTACACTCAGGACCTCGTCGGTTCCGACTCCCATCGCTGCGATCGCCTGTGCCCCACCGATCACGTAAATCTCGTCGACGCCGGCTTTGTCAGCGCCGTATACCGCTGCCGGGTGGGGGATCCCATCGTCCTGCGGCGGCATCGCGGCGATGATCGTATCCACTCCAGCGACGTTGGCGGGGACGATTCCCATCAGCGCCGACGACAACAGCGGGTACTCGCCGCCCGGAATGTACGCCCCGACGCGCTCGATCGGGTTGGTCTCTTGGCCGATGATGACGCCGTCTTCCACTTCGAGTTCGAAGTCGTTGACGTGTTCGAGTTGCGCTTCCGCGAACCGCTCGATGTTGCCGTGACTGTGGTCGATGATCCGTTTCGTTTCATCGGAGACACGGTCGATCGCCGCGTTCCGCTCTGCCTCGGTCAGCCGGTTCGTCTCTCTCGTGACGTCGTCGAACTTCTCGGTGTACTGGCGAACTGCCTGGTCCCCCGCTTCTCGGACGTCGCCAATGACCCCACTCACCGTGTCACGTATCTCATCAGGAACGTGATAGCTCTCGAACGGCTCTTCGTGTGGCTCTTTCTGATACCGCATAACTCATCGTAGAGGACTACGGTAAAATAAGCGTTATGAAAGCTTATTTTATATTTCTGATAGAATCACGGCTTTGACGCTCCAAAAAGCGATGATTAGCCGGTTCCCGAATGATACTCAGTCGAACTTATTCGGCTTCTTCACCGGCACCCGAACAGACTACCTCTCGCGCTCGCTCGTCGTGTCTCACCCACTCCTCGGTGTACTGCCACTTGCCGTCAATTTTCTTGACAAGACAGTTCGCGATAGCCATGTTGTTCGAGCGGTTCAGTTCCTTCCCGGTCGGCGGACCGAACTCGCTGTACCCCGTGTTGGTGCCTTCGAGGTAACTCGGCATACTCGTCTTGTACCCGTCTTCCTCGTTTCCTTGCCAGATGATGTCTAAGATCTTGACTTCCAGATCCGGAAACGCGGCCTGTGTCTCGAGCGTGTTGTTGATGATCGCGTCGCGACCCTCGATGCGTTGGCCGGCGCCCTCGTTGATCGCCGAATCTTCGATGTAGTACTCGCGAATCCGACCCGGCATCTGCATATCCCAGATCTCGTAGGTGGTCCGGATGATCCACGCCGCAACGTCGAGCGTTCCATCCTCCTTGAGATAATCCTCCTGCGAGAACGGTTCTTCACGGTAGAGCTTCTCCTCGCTCATATTGGTAGATTCACCAATATGTCGGAGTTTTTCTTCCTCCATACAGATTCCTCGTAATCACCTATAATAAAATTTCGCCTTTGACGCGGTCGCTGGGATGAACCGACCGACCGGCGCTGGTCGGTCCCGGTTTCGACGAGGGCGGATAGACTCACTCCGAGAAACTTCGATCGACCAGGAACAACTGATAGGTCATAATGAACCCGGGGAAGATGGCCACCACAGCGATCGTAAGCGCGACCGAGATCACGAACACGACGGCCGTTACGATCGTCAGGCGGACGACAGTTGTCGGCGACTGCGCCGCCCACACGTAGCTTTCACGGAGCGCCTGCGTCATCTCGCGCCCACGGGCCATTTCACCGAACGTCGGGATCAACAGCACGGACAGATACAGCGTCGCATACAGCGCTAGAACGGCCACAGCGAGAGACCAGAAACTCCCACCGCCTCCCAGTCTCCTCACGTAGAGGAGCGACGTCCCGCCGAGAACGAACGGAAGTATCCCCAACAAGAGGGACGGGACCAGATTCGTTCGAACCGTCGAGGAGACCGCTGCCAGATCGACCGATCCCGTCTCGTCGAGAGCGATGATCGCGCGGTAGGCCCCGATCGTAGCGGGCCCCACCGTGACCACCGGGAGCGAGACGAGCACCCATGCGAGACTGATTCCGACCAGCGACACGATGTTGTGATAGCTAAATCGGAGCGTCTGCAGGAAGACGAGTTCGTCGGGTTCACTCCCCTCGTCGTCGGCCGCTTCGTTCGATGGGAGTATCGCCCTCATCGAGGCCCTCCGCGTGCGGTTCGGTTCATACCACGTACGACTCGGGCGACGTTTTCAATCCTTTCGACTGATACCGGTTTAGGATTGCGAACGGGAGAATAAATAGCGGGTGCTCGACCGGCTACCCGGTCGTCCCCTGCATCTGCACGGCTTTGACGATCTGTTCCTGCAGGACGAGAAAGACGAGGAACAGGGGCAGAGCCGCGAGGAACGTGGCGGCCATCTCGAGCCCCGGCTGGAAGGTTCGCGCGGTCGCCGCCGTCACGACGCCAACCGGGAGCGTGAACGTTTCAGAGCCCTGGAGCACGATCAGCGGCCACAGGAACTGGTTCCACGTGTAGACGAACGTAAAGAGCGAGAGCGACGCCATCGCCGGCTTCATCAGCGGCAGCACGATCCGCGTGTAGATCTGGAACGACGAGAAGCCATCAATGAGCGCCGCTTCGATCACCTCGTCGGGCAGTCCATCGAAGAACTGCACGAAGAGGAAGACGCCGAGCGGGAAGGCCGAGAACGGCAAAATGACCGCGAGCGGGCTGTTCAGCAGCCCGAGATCTGAGATCAGCGTGTAGAGCGGAACCATATTGACGTAGATCGGGACCATAAAGCTCGCCATAATGAGCGCGAACACGGCTTTGCGGCCCGGCCAATCGAACTTCGTCAGCGAAAACGCGATCATCGAGTCGACGATCACCACGATGACCGTGGTGGCAGTCGCGATGAGCGTCGTGTTGATCAGCCACTGGAAGATCGGCGCCTCCGCAAGTACCTGCGCGTACCACTTGACGGTGACCTCACTCGGAATCCAGTGTGGCACCAGCGAGAACACCTCCGATTCCGGCTTGAGGGACGTCGAGATCATCCACGCGTACGGGGCCAGGAACAGCAGGGCCGTTCCGTAGAGCGCCACGTACACGCCGAGGCGTTTCAACTGTCGCCTGTCGATCAGTCGTCCGGTGCGCAGCCCTGCGGTGCGGTTCGCATCACTCATTGGTGGAATCTCCTGCGACCTTGAAGTTGATAATCGAGATCACGACGAGTACGAGAAAGAGGAAGTAGCCGATGGCCGAGGCGTACCCGAACTGTCCCTCCGCGAAGGCGATTCGATAGAGGTACATCACCAGAGACTGTGTCGAGTTGCCGGGGCCGCCCTCGGTCATAATGAAGACTTGACCGAACACCTGGAACGAGGTGATGAACTGGACGATCGTCACGAACACGATCGCCGGCCGCATCTGCGGAAGCGTGATGTCCTTGAACGCGCGCCAGCTACTCGCCCCGTCGATCCGAGCCGCTTCGTAGAGTCGGGGAGAGACGCCCTGCCGTGCCGCCAGCAGGATGACGAAGTTGAATCCGACAGTCCACCAGATCGTCGCGAGCGCGACGGCCGGCATCGCCCAGGTGAACGAGTTGAGCCAGGCAGGCGGGTCCTGCAGGAAGAATCCGAGATAGTAGTTCAGCGGCCCGTAATCCGGCGAGTACAGTTCGCGCCAGATCAGCGAGACGATCGAAACCGTCAGGACGTACGGACTGAAGTAGATCAGTCGGAGCAGCCGCTTTCCCTTGATCTGTCTGTTGACCCCGAGCGCGAGCGCCAGCCCGAGAACCACCAAGGTCGGAACCGTGAGCACGACGAACACGACCGTCGCTCTGAGCGAACTCCAGAACATCGGATCCTGGAACATTCGGATGTAGTTTTCGAACCAGATGAACGTCGACTGTGAGGGTTGGAACGAGTTCCAATCGAGAAAGCTCATGTACAACCCTTTGAACAGCGGATAGAGGAGGAAGACCGAAAACAGCGCTAGGTAGGGGAGTGCGAACAGGATGCCATCTCTCGTCTCACGGGAGATGTTACGCTCCACGAGTGATGACTGGGCTGCGCGTACCTTCTCGATCGTCGACATTAGCTCTGGAGGTTGTCAGTGACTTGTTTTGCCGCGTTCGCGATGCCCTCGTCGGGCTCGATCTGCTGGGAGTAGATCTGTGCCACGTTCTGGTCCACGGGACGCGTGTAGTCGGCGCGGTTCTCCACGATCGGC
>ENA-ORCS01000685-ORCS01000685.1-marine-metagenome-genome-assembly--contig:-NODE-685-length-19680-cov-3.278376_pt1 | contig 19680 bp, 19 predicted proteins | sample MGYA00237781_ERZ508513 | MGnify/ENA primary metagenome ERZ508513 (study PRJEB26184, sample SAMN06268793) | marine metagenome | isolation source: Eden Landing Ponds, San Francisco, CA, USA | place...
TCGATCTCGTACTCCAGCGCCGCCGGTTCGTCGGCAGAGACGTTGAACGCCGGGTCAAGCTCCAGCCAGCCGTTCTCGCCCTCGACGCGGCACCGCTGGACCTCGGGTGCGTCGAACGCGCCGTCGACGTGCGCCATCCGTCCGTCCTCGTACTCCAGGATCCCCATCAGCGTGGTGTCGACGCCGGCGTCGCGGGTGTCGTTCTGGTACGCGTAGACGCGGTCCGGCTCACCCAGGAACAACCGCGCGGCCGAGACGGCGTAACACCCGACGTCCATCAGCGCCCCGCCGGCGAGGTCGGGATCGAGGCGGACGTCGTCGGGGGTGCCTTCGAGCCGGAATTTGAACGAGGCGTTCAGCGAGTGCACGTTGTCCAGTTCTTCGCGCACCAGTTCGACGGCGCGCTCGGTCCGCGGGTGGTACCGGTACATAAACGCCTCCATCAGGGTCACGCCCGCGTCCCGGCAGTACTGAACTACCGATTCTGCCTCCTGCGCGTCGGCCGCGAGCGGTTTCTCACAGAGGACGTCGAGGCCCTCGTCGGCCGCGCGCTTCGTCCACTCGGCGTGGAGTCCGTTGGGCAGCGGGTTGTAGACCGCGTCGATCTCCGGGTCAGACAGCAGTTCCTCGTAGGAGCCGTACGTCCGCGGGATGCCGAACTCCTCGGCCACCTGGACGGCCCGGGACTCGTCCCTGGAGGCGATGGCAGCCGCGGAGTGCTCGGTCTCCCGGAGGGCCGGGAGGAGTGCCGTTCGCGCGATGTCTGCGGTTCCGATGATGCCGAAGCGCATACGTCCCAGTTTCGAGTCACCGAAATAAAGCCCGTGTGAACCGTCGACGTCGACGGGCGCCCCAGACCGACAGTCACGGTTGCCGACAGGTCCAATCGGTTCGTCCGCACACGCCGGCCCGGTTTTCTTCCGATGAGTGTCGCGTGAATTTATATACGATGCCGAAAGATCCGCCGTATGCATTGTAGGCATACTGCCGCGGTGAGGGAATGACTCCGGCAGACAGCTCGGTCGCCTCCGGCACCGAGAGACCGACGGTCCCGGCCCCCGAGCCGCCGGGCAGTCGCGCCGCGTGGTACGCGCGCGACGTCCGATCGCAGTACGAGGTCGCCCCCGGCGTCGTCACGACCATCCGTGACGCCCCCGACGGCGTCGGTTTCACGTACCACCTCCGGGAACCGTCACTGCGCGCGGAGTCCGAACGCGCGCTCGAGGAGATCCGCGAGTACTTCTCCGGCGTGGAGGGTCGCCGGCCGCTCACTCGACAGGGAACCGCCGAGCGCGCGGCCGCGGGGCTTCCGCCGAAGTACCGCCGGGTGCTGGACCGACTGCTCGACGTGTCGCCGGCCGCGCGCCGTCGAATCGACTACCACGCAATCTGCGAACTCCGGTTGCTCGGGGCACTCACGCCCATCGCGCTCGACGACCGCGTCGACGTCGTCGACCTCGACGGCGAGACCGACGGGGCGCTCGTCGTCCACACCGAGGACTACGCGCCCGCCGCGACCGACTTCCGCGCGGACGCGCCCTTCGCCAGCCGCGTCGCCGGCCAGCGGCTCCGCCGCTACACCGTCTCCTTCGCCGGCTTCGACGTCGAGGTCGTGGTCCACCGCGACCGGCTCCTCGGCGACGACCGCTTCGCCACGAAGTACGCCGTCCTTGAACCGGACCTCGTCCCCGGCGACGCCGAACTCATCGAGGAGTGCAAAGAGCGAATCTGGGAGGCCAACGTCGAGGAAATCGTCGAGGAGCGCACGGCGTTCATCCGCGAGCGCGCCCGGCAGTTCCTCTCGCGGCGGCTCACCGCTCGCAACACCCGCGCGTGGCTCGCAGCGACGCGCTACCGCGCCCGGAGTGCCCTCGCCGCGTATGGGTTCGGGGTCCCGCCCGTCGACCGCCGGTACGCTCAGGACCGCCTCGACGACCTCGTCTACTACGTCCTGCGTGATTACGTCGGCTACGGCGAACTCACGATCCCGATACGGGACCCACACCTCGAAGACATCGAGGCCAACCGGGTCGGCGAGCGCGTGAAAGTCGTCCCGCGCGACGACCTGGCCGGTGACGACCGCGTTCCCACGAATCTGACCTTCGAAGACGAGGTCGAGTTCACCAACGTCGTCAAGCAACTCGCCGCCGACGACGGGACGGAACTCAACGCGGCGAACCCGAGCGCGAAGGTCAACCTGAGTCCGCCGGGCGTCGAAGAGACGATCCGCTGTGCGGTCGCCCTGCCGGTCGTCAGCGAGGACGGTCCGCACATCTCGATCCGCAAACAGGCCCCCGAGGTGCTCACGCCGGTCGACCTGCTCGAACACGGTAGCATCTCGACGGAACTCGTCGCGCTGCTCTGGCATCTCTACGAAGTCCACGGCGTCGTCCTCTTCTGTGGGCCGACGGGCGTGGGGAAGACCACGCTGATGAACGCCCATATGCCATTCATCGCCTATCGGGACCGTCCGGTGAGCATCGACGAGGGCTCCCGGGAGGTGTGGCTCCCCCACGAGACCGGCGTCTCCCTCACGACGCGCGAACACCAGGACGAGTACAAGCGCGTCTCGATGGCCGACCTGATGACCGAGACCAACTACCTGAATCCGGACGTCGAACTCATCGCCGAGATCAACACCCCCGAGAGTTTCCAGACGTTCGCCGAAGTCCTGAATACTGGCCACGGCGTGATCGGCACCACCCACGCCGGCGACGTCGAGACGCTCGTGAACCGCGTCGTCGAGCAGAACGTCCCCACCTACCTCCTGGACGAAGTCGACCTGCTCGTCTTCCCACGTCACGTCGACGGGGAGCGCTACGTGGGCGAAGTCGTCGAGTTCGTCGACGAGGACCGCTTTCGCGAGTTCGACCGCGAGCGCGACGACGACCGGTGTGGCGTCGTCCGGAAAGACGACGCGACCGTCTACTGGAACACGGTCGCCCGCCGGCGCCACGACGGCACCTACGAGTTCGCCTACGACCACCCGGCGCTGGGCGACGAGGAACGACAGTGTCGAACGACCGTCTTCGAGGGGATCGCGGCGGCGGTCGACAGGCCGGTCGACCGCGTCGAGGAGTCGTTCCACCGGAAACACCGGTACGTCCGCTATCTCCAGCGCGAGGGAGTCACCGACGGCGACGAACTGTTCGCGTTCCTCGCGGACCTCCGGACTGACGAGGCGGCGACGGTCGAGCGACTCCAGCGCCGGACGCCAGCGCGATTGGGGCCAGGCCACCCCGTCGACCTCCCTGCCGACACCGGAAACGAAACGGGCGGAGAGACGGTCGTGGGTCCCGACAGCGGACCGCCGTCGACCGGCCCACAGACCGGCTCCCGGTCAGTCGGGGAGACGCCAGACCCGACTGGCGAGCCGGGCAACTCCTCCGACGGTCTGACGGAGTCGTTCGGCGACTCGACGGATACGGTCAGCGACGAATCAGACGAGGTGGAAAGTGTCGAACCAGAGACGAACGGTCGAGACGAGCCAGGGCCGAGCGGAGTCGGCGATACCGGCGACGAGACGACTGGACGAGTCGACCCCTCGGGGGAGGAGGATGGCGACTGAGTCGAGACCGGAGCGTCCGGGCGTCGGCGAAGGTGTTGTTGCGCTGTGTGACCGGGCGCTGTACGCGATGTTCTCCAGACACGCCGACAGTGCCGACCACGAGCGCGACCGGCACAGCTACCGGGCGGCGAACCTCGGGGTGAGTTTCGACATCTACCTCGCGCGGGTGTACGGCCTCTCCTGGATCACCGCTGTCCTCGCGTTCGTCGTCGGCGCGACCCTCGTCAACCTGCTGCCGCGAAGCCTCGTCGACGCGGCCGTTCGCTTCCTGCACGACGGACTCCCAGTGCTCGACAGAGCGGCCGTTCCAGTCGTCCCGCTAGCGGTCTTGAGCGCGCTCGCGGGTGTTGTCGTCGCCGCGCTCGCCAAGTGGGCGACGGTCCGACTCGGTGGCGTTCACCTCCGCTGGCACGCCCGTGCCCGGCGCGCCGACATCGAGGCCACACTCCCGGGCGCAGTGCGGTACCTTCGTGTGCTCGCCTCCGGCAGCAGCGACCAGCGCGCGATGCTTCGCCGAGTCGCCGACCAGCGCGCCTACGGCGAAACCGCCGTCTCCTTCCGCCGGGCACTCAACGAGGCGATGCTGACCGGCAGTCTCGACGCCGGCCTCGAACTCGTCGCTCGCGATACTCCCTCCCGGGACCTGCTCGCGCCCTTCCTGCTGAAATATCGAGAGCACGCCAACCAGGGGACGGACGCACTGGCGGAATACCTCGACATGGAGGGGCACCTCCTCTCACACCGCCAGTCGCGCACCCACGACCGGATCAGCGGCTACCTCGAACTCCTCGCGGAGTTGTTCGTCGTCCTGCTGGTCTTCCCCGCGCTCACGGTCCTGATCATCACGGTCATGAGCGTACTCGCACCCGGTCTCTCGCGAACCATCGAGACGCCACTCGGCGTCTTCACGACGCGACAACTACTCGTCTACAGCTGTATCCTGTTCGTCCTCGGGGTCGGCGCCGGTGCGGCGGGCACAGTGGCCAGTCTCCGTCCGACCCAGCACGCGATCCCGACGTACACCTTCCCACGGGACGTCACGAGTTCCCTGCGCTCGGCGGCGACCAACCCCGCGAGCGCGACGGTCGTCTGTGTGCCGCTGGGACTCTGTTTCGCCGCCGTTCTGTGGCTGCTCGGGTACGCGCCAGCGAACGTCGCCCTGTTGAGTTACGTCGCCGTCGGCCTGCCCGTCGGCGTCGTCGCCGTCCGGCGAGCGCGCCTCGACGACGCCAAGGACCGCGAAATACGCGACTTCGTTCACGCGGTGTCGGGCCACGTCGCACTCGGTCGACCCTTCCCGGGAGCAGTCGACGCCGTCGCCCGAGAGGTCGACCACGGCGCGCTCCAGGACGACGTCGAGTCGCTGGCGTTCACCCTCTCGTTGACGACCGATGCGAGCCCCGAAGACGGCGACGTCCGCGCGGCCGCCCTCGATAGCTTCGTCGACGACGTGGGAACACCTATGGCCGAACAGACGATCGGCCTGGTCGTCGGCGCCCTCGATGCCGGAAGCGACGCCGAGAAAGTCTTCGAGACACTCCAGACCGAGATAGGACGGCTATACCACGAACGAAAGGAACTCCGGAGTTCCCTCCTCGTGTACGTCGCCGTCGGCTGGACGACCGGTCTGCTCGTGCTCGGGATCATGGTCGCTGTCAACCTCTACGTCCTGGACGGGTTCGCCGAGCTCGCGTCGGTCTCGGCGACGAGCAGGGAGGGCGCGAGCGGACTGGCGCTGAACCCCGATGCCGTCGATCTGGCCCGCGACCAGTGGCGGTTCTACCTCGTGACCCAGGCGACGATGCTCGCCTGTGGCTGGTTCGCCGGCATGGCCAGTCGCGGTCGCTACGAAGCACTGTTCCACTCGGCAGGGCTGGTCGGACTCGCCTACGTCGTCTTCGCGGGGGCCGGACTGATATGAGGGTACGCGAAACGCCTCGCCGTGACCGCCGCGACTGCGGCCAGTCGAGTGTCGTCGGCGTCGCACTCCTGCTCGGTGCGACCGTCGTCGCGCTCGGTGTACTGACCGCGAGCGTCGGAACGCTCGTCGACGGACACGCTGCCCGCGCCGACGCCGACCGCGTCGCAACCGGCATGGAAGACGCACTTCGCCCAGTTGAGACAACGGGTCACCGGACCGGCGAGATCCGTTTCACCGAGGGCTCACTTCACACCGAAGCCCGGGACCTGCACGTCATCAAGAACGGGTCACGGGAGCGGACGGTCCCCGTCGGCGCGCTCGTCTTCGAGCGAGAAGACCGTCGCGTCCGGTCGGTCGCTGGCGCAGTCGTCCGGGGACGCGACGACAACGCGTGGACGGTCGACCGGCCGCCCATCGTCGGCTCCGAGACGAACGAAGTGCTCGTCGTCGGGGCGGCGAAACTGAACGCCTCCGACAGCGGGGTTGGCGGCGCACAGGTCAGCGCTGAACTCGCGACGAACGTCAGTCACGAACGGATCTCGCTCGGCCGAGGCAACTACAAAGTGGCTATCGAGACGACAGTGCCGACGGCCATCGAGCGTGCACTCCGTGAACGGGGGGCGACGAGCGTCACCCGGAGAGACGTCGACAGCGACGGGCTGGAGAGCGTCGTGGCCGAATTCCCCCGCGTCCGGCGCGGCTATCTCGTCGTCCACGACATGCGCCTGGAGGTGCGCGATGGCTGACCGCGCTCCCGAGACGTCGAACCTCCCCAGGGAGGAGATACCGACCCTCTCTGGCGACGAACGCGGCGTCACGCCATCGGTCGGGAAGGCCATGGAGGCAGGGATCGTCGTGCTGTTCGTCGCGTTGCTGTCGACGATATTGCTCGGCGGGCTCGTTCCCGACTATCGGGCGGCGACCGGCGCGCAACTGGGTGACCGGGTCCTCGCGACCGCGAGTCAGGAAATCGAGCGGGCCATCCCCCCGACCGCCCGTGCAGTCGACACCCGGCGGACCGTCGAGCTTCCGAGCGCCATTGTCGGCGAAGGCTACGAAGTCAGGACCGACGGGCGCTGGCTCGTCCTCGACCACCCGAACGCGGCGGTGAGCGGACGGATTCGGCTCGTCCTGCCGGCGAGTGTCGACCGCGTCAAGGGGACCTGGGAGAGCGGCGCCGAGACGGTCGTCACCGTCCGGGGTGACGAGAACCGGCTCGCCGTGGAACTCACCGAGGAGGGCGAAACGTGACCGCCGGTCAGGACGAGAGCACGGCGATCCCGGCGGCGGCGAGGGCGCCGACTCCGAAGAAGACGGCGGCGAGCGCGGCGAACGCGTACGCAAGGACGACGGCCGACGAGCCAGGGAGTGCGACGACGTATACGAGAGCGGCGACCGCCAGACAGATGGCCGCGAGCACCCCGCCGAGAAAGAGCGGGAAGTCCCAGGTCAGCTCCTGTGGCACGACCGACGCGTCGCTCTCCGGATACATCAACGCTCCGGGAGCCTGCCACTGTCCGGCGTCTCGTGTCCCGTCAGTCACGATACACCGCCACGGAACTGAACCAGCGGGAAGTGGAGAACGCCCGTGATCCGTTCGATTTCCGCCGAATCGACACCGCAGAGCGGGCGCGCTCAGGCCAATCTCCTCGCGCTGGTCGCTGCGCTGTTCGTACTGACGACGGCGATGGTCGTCGGGACAGTCGTCGCCGACACGTCACTGGCAGGTGCCGCCAGAGATAGCGACGAGCGCCACGCCGCAGTCGCGGTCGCCGACCGCCTCGTGGCCGCCGAGTCGCCGCTGACCAACCGGACGAACGTCGTCGATGGGTCGGCGATCGACGATATCACCGCGGCCCGCTTGCGCGCCCGGTATCCGGTCCTCGCCGACCGCTCGGTCCGGGTCACGCTCGGCGGGAACGTCCTCGCGAGCGCAGGCCACCCCGACGGTGGCACGACGATGCGACGAGTCGTTCTCGTCGAGCGGACCCAGGCACTGACCCTCCAACCGGGCTTTACCGGTGGCAACCGCGTCACACTGCCCCGCCGTACTGGGCGGGTCGAGGTCACGATCGACCAGCCGGAGAACGTGAGCGTCGACGCCGTCCGCGCCAACGGGCGGCCCGTCCTCTACAGCCCCCGGGATAGCCTCGACGGTTCCTACACCGTCGACCTCAGCAGGCGCGAGACGGTCGCTCTCAGCTTCGACGCCAACGACTCGCTCTCCAGAGGTGACGTGACGATGACGCTGTCGCCCTGGCGGACGAACAAGACCACACTGGCGGTGACCGTCGATGACTGACGTCGGGGGTCCCGGCGGGCGCGACGAGGTGGGGTCCGGGCCCACCCCCGGCCTCGGCTCAGGCGGACAGCTCCCGATGCCGGCCGTCGAAGGGGCGCTGGCGGTCCTGTTGATACTCGGTGTGGTAGCGGGATTTACGTTAGGCGTAAACCAGCCCGACACACGGGAACCACAACTCGACGCCTACGCGGAGGACGCTGTGACGATCCTGGCGAGCGAACCGCCGCGCCATCAGGGTGGGACCCGCCTGGCGGAGGTGACCCAGTCCGCAGGAGCGCTAGAACGTGAGCGTAACGCACTCCGTCGACGTGTCGAGCGCATCCTGCCCGAGAATCTGTTGTTCCGCGTCGAGACGCCACACGGCGCGGTCGGGTTCGCCAAACCCGCCGGCGTCACGACCGGTGTCGCCACGACACCGACGCGACACGGACCCGTGACGATACGGGTGTGGTACGGATGACCCGCCGGAGCAGCCACTCGGTCGGAGTCGGTGGTGGCGACCGAGATGGGGGTGGAGACGACCGCGGACAGTTCGTCCTGATCGCGGGTGTCGTGGTCGCGCTGGCACTGCTGGCGATGCTCACGGCCTACCTGCAACTGGGCTACGGCGCCGACGTTCGGACGACCGACTTCGGCAGGACAGTGGAAGACGGGCAAGCCTACCTCGACCGGACGACACAGCAGGCTGCGCGCCCCCTCCGTGGCGAGTACGCCTGGGGCCAGCGGGGCCCAGCAGTCACGACGCTCCGAAACCGACTTGACCCGCGACTCGACGAACTGGAGCGGTCGCGTGTGACAGACAGCATCGTCTATCGGGCCGACTACAACCAGACGGTCGCGGCGCAGTGGGCCCGCAGCGAGTGCCCCGGTCACGGGGCAGACAGAGCGTGGGGATCCTGTGCGGCCGACAGAGGCGTCGTCGTCCAGGAACGCGCCGGGCAGACCCAGATCCTCGCAGTCGCCTACGACGTCGGCGTGATGACGGCCGATGTCGAGACGAACGCGACGGTCGTAATCACCACCGGCGAGTGACAACGTCCCGCGGGACCGTCTGCTCCCCGATTCGTCCGGGATCGTACCTACGAAGGAACGTTCAAGTCCGACGGACCACGGGTGTGTGTATGGTCGAGCCCGGTCGCGAGATCGAGTACACGGAATCGGACGTCGTCGACGTCTTCCAGGCACGGGAGGACTACGCGGAGCCCCTGACCGCGAGCGAAGTCGCCGAGAAACTGGACTGCTCGCGCCGGACCGCGCTCAACAGGTTACACGACCTCCAGGAGTCGACCGAGGTGACGAGCAAGAAAGTCGGCGGCCGCAGTCGGGTCTGGTGGATCCCCGTCTACGTCGATTGATTCACGACCGTATCAGGCGTCGGTCCCACCGCCGTTCTGTCCCGACTCCGTCCCGAGATTCGCACGGATCCGCTCGACGACGTGGTCGGCTTCGTCGTCGGTGAGACACATCGGGTCGACCGAGAACTGGTGGGCGTCGAGCGCGTCGGCCCCGACGAACACGCGGGGGTTCTCACGCCGAAGCGCCCCAACGAGGTCGACGGTCGAAACATCTGTCACAGACTCGTCAACGGTCACCTCGACGGTTGGCCCAGCATTTTTTCCGCCGTCGGCGACGACGGTGGAAAGTCCTTCGACGTCGCCCAGCGCGTTGGCGACCCGGTCGGCGCGGGCGCGCCACACCGCGCGGGTATCGTCGTGGTCCTCGTCGACGAACGACTCCAGTGCCGCGAGCAGGCCGACCAGCTCCTCCTTGCCGACCTTGAGCGGACGACCGACCCCCTGTACGGGGACGCCGTCGAATCGGGACCGGTCGAGCAGGCGCTCGGGCGGGCCCCACACCTCGCCAGCGGCGTGCATGTCGAGGTGCTGGGCGGCGACCGATTCGACCAGGTCCGCACGCCCGGCGAGAATACCGGTGGTCTGCGGTCCCCGGATGGCCTTCCCGCCGCTGAACGCGACCAGGTCCGCACCCTGCTCGGTGAACCACGAGAGGTTCGTCACAGGGGGGAGTTCCGCGGCGGCGTCGACGATGACGGGTACGTCGTGCTCGTGTGCGATGTCACAGACCTCCGCGAGGGACGGCCCCTCGTAGTCCTTGTAGACGTGGGCGACCGCGGCAGTGTCCTCGTCGATGGCGTCGGCGTACATCCAGGGTTCGACGTTCCGGGACCCGGTTCCCAGGTGCCGGTCGCTCGACCCGATGTCGACGATTTCGGCACCTGCACCCCGGAGTGCGTGGTCGTAGCCCGTCCGGTGGCTGCGGGGCATCACGATCTCGTCTGGGACCCCCTCGGTATCGGGCAGTCGCGACATGACCCCGGGGTCGATGCCGGCGATGCACGCGGCCGCCGAGAGGAGCAACGCCCCGGCTGCACCGTTCGCGACGTAGCCGGCCTCTGCGCCCGTGACCTCGGCGATGCGGTCGCTCGCGGCCGCCTGCAGGTCCGAGAGGCGGACGAACGACTCGGCCGCTCGTTCCATGGCGTCGAGCGCCTCGGGACGGATGCGACTGCCACCGATCCGCGTCTTGGTGCCCGAGGCGTTGACCACGGTCGGGACTCCCAGTTCGTCGTAGACGGAGTCGTCGGTCATACCCGATACTCGGGGCGCCGGCGAAAAAGGGTGCGGTCGACCGGGCGACTCGGTACCATCCGGGTGACCTGGCGCGGTCGGATTCCGCGTCGCTACTCGCGAGCCGGCGGCGGGACGTACCCCTCCAGGTCCGCCGACTGCAGGTCGACCGTCTCGCCCGTCTCGGCGGCCCGGTAGGCGGCCATGCACAGGCGGACGACCTCGAGTCCGTCGTCGACGTCGAACTGCCCGTTCTCGCCGACCCGGAACGACTCGACCGCGTCGCGGTTCTCGGCGACGTAGCCCCCGTCGACGACCGTCGCACCGCCGACCGGCATCCGGCCGCTGGTGGCGGTCTGTTTCTCCGCCCAGCCCTCGCCCGCGCCGACCGCGTCCGAGAAGAACACGCTCGAAGCGGACTCGTCGGTGACGACCTGGCCGGAGTACTCCGGACCCAGCAGTTCGACGTCGCGACTGACACCCGCGCCGACGAAACACCACGACCCAGTCGCCTCGGAGACGACCGTCCGGCCCTCGCTCGTCTCGTAGCGGACCGTCGCGCGGGCGTAGTCGTCGACGGGGTTCGCAGCGAAGTCGACCCCGTACGCCTCACGGACCTGTTCGGCGTACTCCCCGTCGTCCCACTTCAGCGTCGCCGTGTCCGCGTCGACGGAGACGGCCTCGATACCGCCACCCTCGTCGGCGCGCTCCGGGTCCGAGAGGAGGAACTCGTTGCCTGCCAGCGCGTGACAGAGCATGTCCGTGAGTGCCCCACCGCCCTGCCTGTGGCCGTCCCAGAACCACCCGGCGTGGGGGCCGCCGTGTTCGGCCTTCGACCGCGCGAGATAGGGCCGACCGGCGTCGCGGCCGCGCTCCCAGAGTAACTCCCGGGTCTCCGCGATCTCGGGCTCGTGGGGCCAGTTCTCCAGGTATGCGTGGGGGAGGTCGGCGCCCTCGAGTGCGTCCCGGATCCGGCGAGCCTCGTCGACGGTCCGTGCCACGGGTTTTTCGATGGCGACGCCCCGCAGGTCAGCACCGTCTTCGACCGCGTCGACGGCGGCCTCGACGACGTCGACTCTGGTGTGGTTCGGACTCGTCACCCAGAGGCCGTCCACGGCGGGGTCGGCCACCAGGGCGGCGACCTCGGTTTCGTCGTAGACAGCGGGGTCGCCCCAGTCGTTCTCGCGGCAGGTGGCGGCGAATTCCTCGGCGCGTGACTGCGTCGGATTGGCGACGCCGGCGACCGTCACGTCCGGGAGGTACTCGACGCTCGGGGCGTGTGACTCGCGGGTGATGAACCCGGCACCGACGAAGCCAATACCGAACGGGTCGGACATATCTCGCGGGTCGGCCGCCGCGACCGTAGACTTTCGGTCCGCGGTGAGAGACCGGATCCTGGCGGTGGCGGCCGGATCTCGGCGCCCGTCGGAACGCTGCCGTTCGAAGCGGCAGCGTCACCCCCCACCCCAAACGTTTCGCGCCGTCGCACCCTCCCGGGAAGCGTGAGCGAACCCAGTCTCCTCGTCGTCGGCGCCCACCCCGACGACTGCTCGATCAAGGCCGGCGGGACCGCCGTGAAGTACGTCGAGGCCGGTCGGGACGTGACGTTCCTCTCGGTGACCGACGGGAGCGCTGGCCACCACGAACTGAGTCGTGAGGAGATAGCCGCCCGACGCAGACGGGAGACCGAAGCCGTCGCCGACACGCTGGGCGTCGAATACGAAGTCTTCGACATCCCGGACGGGCGACTCGAACCCACCCTGGAAAATCGCGAGCGACTGCTCCGGTTCGTCCGCGAGGTCGACCCCGACCTCGTGCTCGGCCCGCGTCCCAACGACTATCACCCGGACCACCGCTACACCGCACAGCTGATCCAGGACGCCGCCTACACGCTGATCGTCCCGAACGTCTGTCCCGACACCCCAGCTCTCGACGCGAACCCCGTCTTCGGCTACGTCGCCGACCACTTTCGCAAGCCCGCCCCCTTCGAACCCGACGTCGTGCTTGACGTCAGCGACGTCGAATCCCGGAAGATAGACGCCTTACACTGCCACGAGTCGCAGATGTACGAGTGGCTGCCCTACACGTTCGGCGAGCTCGATTCGGTGCCCGACGGCGAGGACGCGCGCCGCGAGTGGCTGGCCGACGACGGCCTGGGTCACCTCGCCGCGAACACCGAGATGAACGTCGCCGACCGCTTCCGCGAGGAGTTGCGCGAGCGCTACGGCCCCGAACGCGGCGACGCCGTCGAGCACGCCGAAGCCGTCGAAATCTCGGAGTACGGCGCACCCCTGACCGACGAGCGTCGCGAAGAGCTGTTTTTCTTTTAGCGCTCGTGTATCCGGTCGAACAGCGCGAAACCGGGGTCGGTCGGCCCGTGGATCCCGGTGTCGGTCGAGACACTATTGCGTCTCCCCGTTCGAGTGGTTCGCATGGACCGATTCCAGAACACGAGACAGCCCGACTGGGACTGGTGGGGGAGACTGTGGCCTGCCCCCGGAGCGACTCTCCGTCGGATCGGAATAACGCCCGAAACGACGCTCGCGGAGGTCCCCTGTGGCAACGGATACTTCGCGCTCCCCGCGGCGCGGATCACGGATCCGAATCCGGTCTACGCGCTCGACCTCGACGAGTCACTGCTCGACGAACTCGCGGGACTCGCCGAGCGACAGCACATCGAGAACATCGTCCCGATCCACGGCGACGCCCGTGAACTGGCACGGCACCTTCCCGAACCTGTCGATACCGTCCTCATAGCGAATACGTTCCACGGGATCGACGACCGGAGTGGCATCGTCGAGCAGGCGTTCGAGTCGCTCGCGCCGGACGGCCGACTCGTCGTCGTCAACTGGCGGGCCCTCCCACGCGAGACCACCACCATCGACGGCGAACCGCGGGGACCACCGACCGACCTCCGAATGGACCCCGAGGAGACCGAGGACGCCGTGGTAGACGCCGCCGATTTCACCCCGGGCGATCCCGTCGAGTTGCCCCCGTATCACTACGCGCTGGCGTTCGAGCGATAGGCCGATCGCTGGCCGTGAGCGAAACGTCTCACCCGCGACGAGCGGAACCAGACCCGGACCGGCCGTCTTACTCGCGTGGAAAGAGACTGTCCGCGATGTACGCCGAGACCACCCAGTTGGGTTCGTCGACGACCTCGTTTATCTTGAGGTCCGCCGCGACCGAACAGAGGACGTAGGCTTCCTCGCGGGAGAGTCCCCGCTCGCTGTGGAGGTGGTCGACCAGTCGGCTGACCGCGTCTTTCGCCGCGTCCATAAGGTCGTCGCGGATGCCCATCGTCGCGAACGCCGACTCGTCGCGGCCCGAGGGGGTGAAGGGCCCCGTCGTCTCGAATTGCGGCGCTTCGATGTCCATCTCCTCACGCAGCGTGAGTCGCGCGGTGATCTCAGTGGGCGCCTCAATGGCGCTGACACACACCTCGCCGTCGCCCTGTGCGGCGTGGCCGTCGCCGATGCTGAAGAGTGCGTCCTCGACAGCGACTGGCAGGTACACCGTCGACCCGGCGGTGAGGTGTTTGACGTCCACGTTCCCACCGACGTGGCGCGGCGGGCCCGTCTCGTGCTCACCCGGTTCGGCGGGGGCGACGCCCACGACACCAGGAAACGGCGCCAGCGGCACCTCGACCCCGGCCTCGAAGTGTGCGACCTCGTCGCCGATATCCCAGTGATAGAGGAACGGGTCGGGGAACTCCTCGGGGAGGAGGCCGACGCCGCGCTCGCCCGAACGCACGAGGGTGTACCCCCAGTCGTCGACGGCGACGTCCAGGATATCCACCTGGAGGACGTCGCCAGGTTCGGCGCCCTCGACCGCGACCGGTCCGGTGAGGTGGTGGCCGACGAACTCCGTGTCGGGCAGGTCGCTCGACTCGGTTTCGGGCGTGATCCGCGGGCCGCTGTCGTTGAGGCAGTCGAATTCGATAGTGGTGCCGGAGTCCACGCGGCGTTCGGGTGAGTGGTCGCGGCTCCAGGAAGTATGCAGTGCCGATTCGTGGCTCAGTGTTTCGTCGGGAGACATCGATACCCGCGTACTCCTCGGCCAGCGGCTTACTGGTTTGGGCACCGGCGGTTCGCCCGGCGGGTCCGCCCACACCAGGCCCGTCCCGTCACCCCACGTCGTCGAACCCCCACTCTTCGGCGCGTTCCCGGGCCTCCGCACGGGCTTGCTCGCGGATGGCCTCGATCTTGCGCTCGTCGTCGAGGAACGCCTCGACCGCGCCCACGCTTCGCTCCCCACCGGACTCGTCGTCGTGCGTGCGTTCGACGGTCCGGTCAGTCGGTGCGAGTTCGCGCGTGCGGTCGGCGAGTGACTGGTCACCGACGAGCCGTTCGGCCGCCATCCCGGGGGGAATTCGGAACGCCCCGCGGCCGTGGACTGCGTCGAGTGCGCCCGACCGAACGGCATAGAGGGTGAGTCGGTAGGGACCGCTGGCCGCCAGGTCGGCCAGCGCCGGCGGACCGCCTCGCTCGCTCCCGGTGTGGTAGGCGACGACCGGGACGCCGTCGGCGAAGGTCAGGACGCCTCTGCCGTCGTCGTCGAGCAACAGCGACCCCTGGGGTTCGAGGACAGCGTAGCCCGTCACGCGACGGTCGAGCGCGTCGACCAGGACCGTCCGGGGATCGCTGACGACCCGTGACCGGAGGAGTCGACCATCGGGGAGTTTCATGGCGACTCGGGCACGACCGCGCTCCGGAAGCGGTCGGCGACTGTTCCCGAATCCTTGTCCCGAACTGAGAGGGCACTCGCGGCCTCTCGGTAGGCCGCCGCCGCCGTCGACTCGGGCGCGTACGCCAGCAACGGTTGTCCCGCGCGACGGGCGCCTCGTACCGCGTCGCTCGCCGGTACCGACGCGAGTGTCGGCCCCTCGAAGTACTGTCCGGCCTTCGGCGCTATCCGGTCGATGGCGTCGCCGTCCCTGACCTTGTTGAAGAGGATACCCGCCGTTCCGGTGTCGTAGGACCTCGCGTACTCCTGGACTTTGAGCCCGTCCGAGAGCGCCGGGATCGTTGGTTCGAGCACCACCACGACGCGGTCGGCCAGAACGATGGGCAGGACGGCCGCACGACTCGACAGCGTCGCCGCCGAATCGAGGAGGATGACGTCGGTGTCGGCCGCCAGCGTCGCGACCACCTCCCGCAGGCGCGTCGGGTCGGCCGCGGCGAAATCTCCCAGACTCGTCCCGCAGGGAACGACCCGCATCCCGTGGCGCCGGTAGACCGCCGCCTCGACCGGGGCACCCCCCTCGACGAGCACGTCGTGGAGCGTCGTCTCGACGTCCGCGAGACCGGCGTGAAAGAGGAGGTTCGCCATGCCCATGTCGGCGTCGACGACCGTCACGTCGTACTCCTCGGCGAGTGCCATTCCGAGCGCCAGCGTGCTCGTGGTCTTGCCCGTGCCGCCCTTGCCGCTGGCGACTGCGAAGGCCTCCACCATTGCTCCGGATTGTTGCCCCCTCTGGTATAAACGTTCGTGTCGAGAGACAGGTTCGCACACTGCAGGCTGTGACCGCCGACCGGCCCGTCCACTATCCACAACCGGCCCGACAACTACCCCCAACCGGATAATTAAGAGCCTGATACGTGAACAACTCGTTCATGGCCCCCGAAGTAAGTCTCGACGGCAGACCGGCCATCGAGACCGACGACTTGACAAAGCGGTTCGGCGACGTGCTCGCGGTCGACGGGCTCGACCTGTCGATCCCGCAGGGCGACGTCTACGGTTTTCTCGGCCCGAACGGGTCGGGCAAGACCACGACGATGCGGATGCTCACCTCGCTCACGCGGCCGACGAGTGGCAGCGCCCGCGTGATGGCGGTCGACGTGTCGAACCGGCACGAGCTGATATCGGTGCTGGGGTATCTCCCGGAGGAGCCGCCGCTGTTCGATGAACTCACGGCCCGCGAACAACTTCGTCACGTCGCCGCCCTCCACGACGTGCCCCGTGACGTGGCGGGCGAACGCATCGACCGCTATCTCGAACGGTTCGACCTGGCAACCCAGGCCGGCCGACGCCTCGAAGGCTTCTCGACCGGGATGCGAAAGAAGGTCGGCCTCATCGCCACGATCCTCCACGAGCCGCCGGTTATCTTCCTCGACGAACCCACCTCCGGACTGGACCCGCGAGCGGCTCGCACAGTCAAGGACCTCATCGCCGAACTGTCGGGTGGCGAGACCACCGTCTTCCTCTCGACACACATCCTCTCGGTGGTCGACGAACTCGCCGACAGCGTGGGCGTGCTCCACCGCGGTCGACTGGTCGCCGAGGGTGACCCCGACCGACTCAAACACCGCGCCGAGACCGGTGAGGAGCAGTCCCTCGAAGACGTCTTCCTCTCGGTCACTGCCGACCACGCCGAGGAAGCGGACACGGCGACCGGCGAGGCACTCGACGGGGACGACAGGCGCCAGACCGAGCCGGTCGACCAGCCCGACTCGCCACGATGAGTGCCGCCAGACACACTCTCCGTATCGCCCGCGTCGACGTCACCCGGATGGTCCGCAAGCGCACGGGCGAGTGGACCCTCGGGAGCGTCGTCGGAGCACTCATGTTCGGACTGGTCGTTCTCCTCGCCACCGTCGGGGGCGCCTGGGGCGGCCGGGTCCTCGGCCGCGCGATCGCGTCCGGGTCGCTCGAATTCGACCCGACAGCCGCGGCCAGCGCCGCCCGCGGGCTGATCGGCGTCTTCTGGGTCATCGGTGTCGCCATGTTCGCCCTCCGTTCGGTCGGTCAGCGCGGCACGCTCACGAACGCCGAGGGGATCCTGACCGTGGTGCCGACCCGCGAGGCCTACGTCGGGATCGTCCTCGCAGAGTACGTCTACTTCCTGCTGTGGACGCTCGTCCCCGCCGCCGGGATCGGAGTCGGACTCGCCGTCGGGTCAGAGGCGCCCTGGCCAGCTATCGGCCTCCCACTCCTGATGCTCTGTGGCGGACTGACGCTCAGCGCGACCGGTTATCTCGTCGGTCTGGGGATCCGCCACGTGATCACGCGCGTCCCGTTCGTCGCCCGGCACAAGTCGGGACTCGTCGTCCTGGCGTTTCTCGTCTACTTCGTCGCCATCTTCACCGGAAGGTTGAACCAGGTCGTCGTGAACCTCTTCGACCCGGTGGCGGCCTCGCCGCTGGGCTGGTACGGCGACCTCGCGGCGCTGGGGCTGCCCGGCGTCGCAGCGGAGACAACCTACGCCCTCGGTGCGGTGGGCATGACAGCTGTCCTCGCCGCGCTCGTGACGCTCACCGGCATCCGGGTGGCCGAGCGCCACTGGTTCGCCGACCCCGCCCTCGCGGGCGAGGGGAACCCCGACTCTGACGCCGATACCGATGCCGATCCCACGTCCATCGAGGGGGACGATGCGGCCATCCACGAGACGCCCGGCCGGCTCGAGGCGGCACTCGGAGGCCCCCTCAGTCGGCCGACCGCGGCGCTCGTCACGCTGGCGTGGCGCCGCGCGATCAGAGCCCCGTTGAAGTTGCTCTACGCCGCCTATCCGCTGCTCTTCCTGGTCGGTGTCGTCGCCGACATCTTCCAGACCGGAGAGGTCCCGGCGTATCTTCCCTACGGGCTGGTCGTCTTCGTCGCCTGGGCGGCGGGCGTCGTCTTCACGCTCAACCCCCTGGGCGACCAGGGGTCGGTCCTGCCGGCGACGGTGTTGAGTGCAGTCACCGGCCGTCGCTTCGTCGCCGCGCACGTCTTTGCCGGCCTAGTCGTCGCCGTCCCCATCGGCACCGTTCTCGTCGCCGCGACCGGCCTCCTGAGTTCGCTCGCGCCCGAACGCGTCGCCTTGCTGGTCGCCGTCGCACCCGTGGCGATGGTCGTCGCCAGCGCGCTCTCGGTGGGTATCGGCACCGCGTTCCCACGATTCGAGGCTACCAACGTCACCCGGTCGATGGAGGCGGTCGTCCCGAGCCCGTGGGCGTTCGTCCTCTTCAGCCTCCACCTCGTCCTGACGGCCGCAGCCGTCGCCGTCGTCGTCGAACCCGCCGTCCGGTCGCCGGCCGCGAGTCTGCTGTCGTTCCTGCTCTCGACCGTTCTGAGCGGGTTCACTCTCTCGCCGGACCGACTCTACGTGGTGTGTGCCGGTCTGCTAGTCGTTCTGCTGGTGTTGCCACTCCTTTCCTATCGGTACGCAGTCCGGACTTTCGACGAGTACGTGCTCGCGTGACTAACGCTCGCTTCGCTCGTGTTAGGGTGTGTACCGGCCACGTTCGACCAGCGAGCACGCTTGCTGGCTCCGTCGTCGGTCGGAATTACCACGATACAAGACACGATCGGTGTGGCTTCGGGCAGGCCCGAGCTGTCGCCGGTCGGTACGAGTCCACGCGTCAGCAACCGACTGCGACGGGCTCGTATCGACCTACTCGCAGATCCACTTGGCTCGCCGCACGTCGTAGGTACCACAGACCGGGCAGGTGTGGTACTGCACGTCGAACTGCGTTTCACAGTTCAGACATATGTACGGCAGCGTCTCCTGCGACGACAGCCCTGTCGCGCGTTTGGCCCTGTCCAAGACACCCATCGTGACCACACCCATCCATCTCGCGCTCTCAGTAAAAAGAGTCAGGATAGTTCACGCCCACAGAATGCGCCTCTATCGGCCGATTTCGCCCTAGTATATATATCCTCACACAGTCCCCTCGACGCGGGGTCTCGACCCGCCACGAGCCACCCGTGACGGTCCCAGTCGCCACGCCAAACACCCGCATACCATCCGGGATATAACAGGACAGTTTCTGTGTATATCAATTCAGACATATTCGAGCCGTCACCACTGGCGGGCGCAAATCTGAGTCGGGGGCAGCCACACATCGAGAGTGACCGGTGGGTCAGACACCTGTCCGACACTGCGGATGGCCGGCGTGTGAAAAGCCGGAATCTACACCGTCGTACCAGTCCCAGACAGGAACGGAGCACCAGATCTGGGGAAGTCACGCCGGACAACTGGTCACTCAGCGCTTCCGGAAATCGGCCCCGATGGAAAGTCGGCAGGCCGTCAGCGACCCCGACAGGTTCGAGACAGTCCTCGAATAGGCCAATTCACAGGCCATGGCAGGCGCGCGCAAGCCGTGGCACGCTGTATATGGTATGTGAATAGACACGGGCGCTCGACTGTGAGCGCCGCGAGAAGTATCCCCTCTCCCCGATTTGAATACCCGGGGACGTTCCGGGCTTGCGGCCTCGCTTCGCACGGCCGTGCTGGGACTGCGACTCCGCTTTGCAAGTCGGTTCGGTGAGATCGAATAGCTGCCGCTGGCTCCTTTCGTCGCAGTCGGCAAGAATGTAG
>ENA-ORCS01000689-ORCS01000689.1-marine-metagenome-genome-assembly--contig:-NODE-689-length-19489-cov-16.309087_pt1 | contig 19489 bp, 23 predicted proteins | sample MGYA00237781_ERZ508513 | MGnify/ENA primary metagenome ERZ508513 (study PRJEB26184, sample SAMN06268793) | marine metagenome | isolation source: Eden Landing Ponds, San Francisco, CA, USA | place...
CGGGCTGAGTAGAACCGCCAGACACCTCGGACGTCACCATTGGGCAACTGGTAGCCGAGCCACGGCTGGTTCTTGTAAACGACGAGGCCGAGATCACCGTTCGGATACTCCGCGATGAACCCTGATACCGCGAGGTCGTACTTCGTGACCTCGATGGAATCGGTCACCGTGACGGTCTCGGTCGGGTATGAAACGGAACTCTCCCAGTTGGTACAATCGCCTTCGTCGTTGTGAGCGGTACAAACTTCGACCTCCTTCCGAAGTCGGACCGAGATGTTCGCCTGGAGCGTGAGCTGGTGGTCCTCGCCGGCGTATCCATCCAAGGAGTACGACAGTGCCGGCGTGTGGGAACCACCAGCCGTCGTCTCTTCGTCGCCGTCGACGAGGAGTCTCGTCTCCTCAACCTGATGGCTCTCCAGACTCCAGTAGACGCGTCGATCGCCGGAGGTGTCGTCAGGCGGCACTGCCACCCGGTAATCGACGGTCCCGCGGAGCGTCCCGTCTGGAGCGACGTAAAGCGGCTGTCTGGACGACGAGAGGCGCGCTCGGGTGGACGGCTGAACGGCGAACACCTCAGTATAGGCTTCCTTGATGAACTGGTCGCTGGTGAGGTCCGCATCTGGTGGATGGATCGACACGGAGCTGTTGGTCGCCGGGAACTCCTGGTGGTCGCCCCGGTTCCATCGCTCGACTGCCCGCGGGGGCGAATCGAACGGGACATCGGTCCCCTCGCCAAGCTGCTCGACCGCCGACCCGTTACTCAGATTCGCACCGTCGGTCGCACCGTCTTGATCCCCCGACCACAGTTTGTGAAAGGTCTCCTCCGGAACGCCGTGGTCAGTACTATTCGGGGGATGGGCGCCCACTGGAACGGCGGCTGTCGATGCGACGAGGACGGCGGACATGACGAGTGCGAATCCTGTTGCGTAGTTAGAACCCACAACTCGTGCCGCCGACCACGATGTTGTTCAGGATGAACTGGACGATTTCCGTCCCGAGGGGGGCGACGATCACGCCCCAGAGCAGGCCCTGATTCCGGACAGATTTCATCTCCTTCTTCCAGTCCGAGCGACGGGTGAACGGGATCGCCACCGTCGCGCCGAGCGCGAGGACGCCGCCGATGAGCGGCCCACCGAACTGGATGATGGTGAAGATGTTCTGGATGGTGTCGGCCATGTTCGAGTCGCAGAATGCGCTCCCCGGATCCGACTGTGCGGCCGCCGTCCCCACGAACAGGATCAGCGGGAGGAGCGCCAGCAGAATCGGGCCGATGGACCTGTGGATGATCCGAATGACGGACGTCGATTCCTCAGTACTGGCCGGCGTCTCGCCGGAGGGGACCTTAGCACACATCGTTTGTGGGAAAGGATAGCACGACCAAAAGAGGTCAGAAAATTTGAATGAATTTGGAGATCTTCAAAGTTCTCCAAGTTCTCTAGAGAAGTTCTCATTCTACTGGGATATATGCGACCGCATAGCTTGGGTCGAACTAATGTCAGACGCAGACACAGCGACCAGCGCCAGCAACTCCAGCTCGGATGTTAGCGACGATGTGGCCCGAATCAATATGCGAATCCCGCAGGACAAATACGAGTGGTTACAGGAAGAACTCGATTCATTCACGAGTGATACAGGCCGATTCCAGTACCTCATCCAGTTCTATTCCGACCACAAAGAAGATGACACCGACTGCTGATCTGCGACCCACAGGGCGACTTAGACCTGCAGCGGAGCAACGATGAGAAGCGGGCAATCCTCGCCCTCGAAATAGTACTGCTTTACCGTCGTCGCGTCCTCGAACTCGTCCGCATCCTCGGGAAGGGTGATCGTGCGGGCGCTGCTGTGTTCGTGGATCGAGTAGATGCCGAGTTCGGAGAGGTCCTCGCACTCGGCGGGATCCAGTTCTCTACTGACCGCCTCCAACCACGCTTCAACTGACACGGAGGACCGCTCGTCCGTATCAGTTTCACGGGGGGTACTGCGGGGACTGGCTTGTGCCATGATACATTTGCACATACTTGCGTCTTATCTACTAAATACTGACGGCCAATGACTTTCTTAAAATCTGACTATGTAACTAATGAAGTGTTTGTCTGACGCGGACCGAATACACGTTAAGAAACGCTATTCTGAGGCGTTGAGACACGCTTGGATATCAGCACCAGTCGGAAAAGTCAAAATCACGAGGGGAACGGCGACAAGCGACCACCCGACTGGATCCAACTGTGGAACCGGATTCGACGAGAGATAGGCTCCAATTCCGAGTACGACAATAGGGGTATAGAGGAGAGTCGGCGCGATCGAACCGAGTCGGATAGCGACTGTCGGAGCAGACGGGGCGTAAACGGCGTCGACGTATGGACCACGTCGATTGACACCGAACGAGACTGATTCCGCATAGAGCCTGTGAACGGCGTAGTGTGCGGACTCGTGGAGGATCCACGCCACACCACACGCGAGTAGGTAGACGCCGAATATCAGAACCGTCTCATGGAACATTGGAATTCTCGCCGAACGGTTCGAGATGGGAGCACATCGCAGTTAAGCCTGAAGGGCTCTGTTGAAATCCTATTGTTCAGACATAAGATCGTGTGAAACAGCAGGTCGATGAGAACTGCGAATTGACCATAGGATATTCATGATATCGTCAGTTTAGTAAGCACTATGGCCCTCTCTCTGTCAGCAATCATCGCCTACAGCTTTTTGGCGTCTGCTATCGTCGGCCTTTCTCTTAGCCTTTTTACCGATCGAATATCTGTGAAGATGGCATTGCTCATAGCAGTTTGTACTACGGCTGGTACAGTAGTTGGGAGAATACTGTGAGAAGCGTGTACTGAACGGCCTGTGCTTCACCTGTACTGACCGACTATTCCATCCGTGGAGCGACCTTGATTCGTGCCACACTAGCGCTCTGTATTCAGCACGACTGCGAAGACCTACCCGGAGGCTGTCAGTACTACCGTGCCCGATACAGAGGGTGAGTTTTCCAATCAGGGTACTCAGAATCGCTGAACGGTCATCATCTACTGGTCTTCAAGCGCTGGGAAATCCAAATCAAATCTCCCGCTCAATGAATACCCACTAGTGAATAACCCACCGCCACCGAGTTCGATCTCGCTATCGATGATGAGTTCAGTACCTGCTTTCTCCCGAGGCTGGACAATGAGGTTGATCGTACTAATCGTTTCATCTTTAAGATCATCTAGGTCCGTAATTTCGATGACAGTGCCCTTGCCCCGCTCCGGTGTGTAGGGTGAGATGAACGGCGCGGGTGAACTATCGCCTTCCACAGGAGACACGACCGCGACGTCTGCGGCAGGTCCGGGGCGGTTAGAGGGCATCCACACTTGGAGCGTGATGGATTCCACCGTGGTTCCCCTTTCGTGCCAGAGTTCGGATTCAAGATTAATCTGGCCCGATGAGATGGCACCTGAGAAGTTCAATTTCGCTACCTCTGTCCCGTCACTACTGAATACGAGAGTCTTGCTTTGGCCGGAGTCACCAGAAACAGTTGGGTCAGACAGCGATTTGGAATCACGGACCGTACTACAGCCTGCTGTTGCAGCTATCCCGGCACTCCCGAGTGACGCGAGTACTGATCGTCTGGAGGGCATATTCAGGGCTAACCGGCTCACATACATAGGTCTTCGACGAGTCTGAGTATTACACTCGCGCCCTGTATTCAGTACGCCGTTTATATCAGGTTTAGAGGATTTCAACAGAGCCGCCTGAAGGGTAGCCGTGGGCAGCGACCTTAACCAACAATCTCGTGATCAACGGCAGGCTGTTGGTTAACGCGGAGAGACAGTCGATACTGTCCCCGTTCCTCATTCGATCTCGATGACCTCGCCCTGGCCTTCGTGGAGTCGCTCGCGGATTTCAGTCAGCAACTCCTGCCCTTCCTCGTACAGCTCACTCCCTTCATCAAGTGATACCTCATCCGCGTCGAGTTGGTCGATAATCTCTTCGATGCGGTTCATCCGACTCCTGACGTCCGAGTCTTTCGCCATCGCTTAGATCACCCCCAGCCAGAGTGCGGTAATGAGCAGCAACAGCACCAGCAGCACGACAATTGCAACTTTGTAGTAAACCGGCGACAGACCCTCAGGCGCGGTCGCCTCTTCGACTGCCTCGGCCAGTTCCTGTTCGTGTTCGTGCTCCTGTTCAAAGGTCTCGTACGCGGCCTCAAGCTGTTGCTCAAGCGGGTCAATATCGCTAGCAAGGAAGTCATTCCGAGACTTCACGATGTATTCGCCGGCCGCTGTCGGTGTGATCGCGGCCATATCCGCTACCCGATCCGCGATTAGCCGGTCGTCAGTATGGCCAATTGCCGTGACGATCGGGGTGTTCGCGGTGAAGATCGCTTCCGCGACCCGCTCGGTGTTGAACGCCTGGAGGTTCGAATCGCTCCCACCGCCGCGGCCGACGATAATCGAATCGACGTCCTCGGAGCGGTCCAGATGGTGAATCCCGTTCGCGATAGACGTCGGTGCCTCTGACCCTTGGACGGTCGCATCCTTCACCAGGATATCGACGGTGGGGTCCTGCTCGTGGATCGCGCTCTGGATGTCGTAGCGAGCGTCGCCCCGGAGTGAGGTCACGACACCGACCCGTTCTGGGAACGCCGGCGGGCGCTGTTTCTGCTCGTCGTCGAACCAGCCACGTTCTTCGAGTTCGCTTCGCAGCCGCTCGACGGCGGCCGCCTGGTCGCCGTCGCCGACGACGATCACCTCCCACGGCTTGAGGTCGATTTTCCCGCCCTCAGTCCAGTAATCGATATCACCCTCGAGGATGACCTCGGTCCCATCCTCGAGGTCGGCGTCCATCTTCCGATAGCGGTTCGCCCAAATCATACAGGGGAGCTCAGCGTTGCCGTCGGTGAGGGTAAAATAGAGTGCCGTACTGTTCTGATGGAGGTCCGTGACCTCGCCGATACACCGGACACCGTCGAGGGCAGGCGCGTCCTCGACGACCGATGCAATCCGGTCGTTCAGCTGTGACACACTGAGAACTTCTCCTGCCTCAGGCTCGACCGCCTGCCCTTCAGTATCCGGTGCCTCCGCCATACACGCCGGTAACCTATGAACAAGAACCTCAAAAAGCTACGTCCGAGTGGTGGGTCAGCTGTGAGATCCCAGCCTACAAGTCGCGAGGCTGGACCGTCTTCCGATCGTTGGCCTCAGCCCGCTCCGCGGCATCGTCGAGTAGTTCGGCGACCTCTTCGTTGAGAGCGTCGTAGAAATCTGCTGAGACGTTGTGGTCCGAGAGCGCGTCCTTCACGGCTGCTTTGACGATCAGGTCAGACATTCCATCGCGGACTTCTCCTGTCCACCATATAAAGGTTCGAAGTTTTCACGTAGTCTTCCTCGCCAGTCACGCCGAATTCGTCTCTGAGTACCAGAGAGAACATATGCTACCCCTCAAAAACAGGAAACAGACAGATGCACGATCTGACTGGGTTCCAGCGGGACATCTTGTACGTAACCGCTGGACTTGAGGAACCACACGGGCTCGCAATCAAGGACGAACTCGACGACTATTACGAGCAGGAGATCAACCACGGCCGCCTCTATCCGAATCTCGACGACCTCGTCGAGAAAGGACTGCTCGAGAAGGGTGAACTCGACAAGCGGACGAACGTCTATACGGTCACACGGCGCGGTCAGCGTGAAATAGAAGCACGACGTGAATGGGAAAACCAGTATCTGGAGAGCAAAGAATCGATGCCTGCGTAGCACCCATCGGTCTGTCGATTGCGACAGTTACCTCAGCGGAATCCCTCCTGGGGTAGCCAGAAAGAACCTCAGTCAGCGGGCTGTGCCTCCGTAGCTGGTGTCCCGCTTGGAAGCTCGGGGATGGACAGGTCCACGCGACGGAGCAGCTGGGCGTTGATCGCGACGATGACTGTACTCAACGACATCAAGAGCGCACCCACAGCGGGGGACAGCAGAATCCCGACCGGTGCCAACACGCCTGCTGCAAGCGGAATCGCGAACACGTTGTAGCCGGCCGCCCAGACGATGTTCTCCTGCATCTTCCGGTAGCTCGCCTTACTGAGCCTCACCAGCCGGGCGACGTCCATCGGGTTGTTCTGAACGAGGATGACGTCGGCCGACTGGACCGCAACGTCGGTGCCGCTCCCGATCGCAATGCCGACGTCGGCTCGCGTCAGCGCCGGCGCGTCGTTCACACCGTCGCCGACCATCCCCACGAGCTTGCCCTGGTCCTGGAGTTCCTGGACTTTCTCGTCTTTGTCTTCGGGGAGGACCTCCGCGAACACCGTGTCGATGCCCAGTTCGTCGGCGACGGCGTTGGCGACGTCCTGGGAGTCCCCCGTCAGCATCGCCACCTCGATACCCAGATCGTGGAGCGCGTCGACGACGCGGAAACTCTCCTCGCGGATCACGTCGGCCATCGCGAAGGCGGCAATTAGCTCTCCGTCACGAACGAGATACACCACGGTCTGAGCGTTCTGGCCGGCCTCGTCAGCGAAGCGCTGGAGGTGGTCGGGGATCTCGCTATCGAGCTGGGTCAACAGGTTCGGCCCACCGACGTACACCTCGTTTCCGTCGACGTTTGCGCGAACCCCTCGACCTTTGATCGCCTCGAAGCTGGACGCATCAGGGGCACTGAGGTCTCGCTCGTCGGCGGCCTCGCGGATCGCTCGGGCGATCATGTGTTCGGAGTCGCTCTCGACGGCTGCCGCCAGCCCGAGCGCGTCATCCTCGTCGACGCCGTCGACGGTCGCCATATCCACGACGCCGTGTTCGCCTTCGGTGAGCGTCCCTGTCTTGTCGAAGATGATGGCGTCCAGGTTCCGTGCGTCCTCCATCGCGATTCGGTCGCGGACGAGCATCCCGTTGCGCGCTGCAAGTGAGGTGTTGATCGCGACGACCAGCGGGATGGCGAGCCCGAGGGCGTGTGGGCAGGCGATGACGAGCACCGTCACGACTCGTTCGATGACCGTCGCGTCGAACGAGACTGCGACCGTCCACGCAATCGCGGTCACGACTGCCGCCCCGAGCGCGACGTAGAACAGCCAGCCGGCCGCCCGGTCGGCCAACACTTGCGTCTTGGACTTGCTCTGTTGAGCTTCCTCGACGAGGCGCATGATGCCCGCGAGTGTTGTCTCCTCGCCCGTCGCACCGACGCGAACACGGAGGCTGCCGTCGCCGTTGATGGTGCCGCCGATGACCTCGTCGCCGGGCTCCTTCGAGACGGGTTTCGACTCGCCGGTGATCATCGACTCGTTGACGTCGGAGTCACCCTCCTCGACGGTGCCGTCAGCAGGGACACTCGCGCCCGGCCGGACGAGCACGAGATCGCCTTCCGAGAGCTCACTGACGGGAACTTCTTCGGTCTCCCCGTCGTCGGTGATGCGCTCGGCGGTGTCTGGCATCAGTTTCGCCAGTTCGTCGAGCGCGCTGGAGGCCCGCCGGACCGACCGCATCTCGATCCAGTGGCCCAGCAGCATAATGTCGATCAGCGTGACGAGTTCCCAGAAGAATGCCGACTGTGTGGGGAAAATCACGCTCGCGAGGCTGTAGACAAACGCGACGGTGATCGCCATCGAGATCAGCGTCATCATCCCCGGCGACCGGTCTTTCAGCTCCGGGAGTGCCATCTGGAGGAATGGAACGCCACCGTACGCGAAGACGATGACCGCGAAGACAGGATTGATCCACTCGCTGCCCGGGAATACAGGGACGGAGAAGCCGAGCCACTCCTGTAGCATTTCGCTGTACAGGAGAACGGGAATCGACAGGAGCGTCGAAATAAAGAAACGCCGGCGGAACATCTGTTCGTGGCCTTCGTGCATCCCGCTATGGCCCTCGCCGTGTCCTTCGTGGGAACCGTGGCCGTGCCCGTCGCCCTCGTGTCCGGCGTGTTCGTGCTGCTCGTGGGACGCCATCTCACCTGCCGCAGCAGGGTGAGCTTCCTCCTCTAGTAGCTCCTGTTCTACCCCTTCCTCGTCAGATTCCGCGACCGCTTCATCGTGGTCGCCGTGTTCGTGCTGGTGACTGCTGGTGTCCTGCTGGTCCTCTCCTCCCGGGGAATTCTCAGCTGTATCTTTGTGGTCGTTCATGGGTCATGTTCTCTATTGAGGTGGTTCCGCCGGCTTCCTGAATCTTCGGCCCTGAAATCATACAGCAGGTCCAGCACAGGCAAACTCTGAAGACAGCGGTTAGCCGTCGTCTCGGAGCGACCCGTGCTATCTACAGCGCACGATACTCAGGCGTGAGCGGTGTATCCTGCGTCTTCGACGGCCTGAACGAGTGCCGTGACGTCAGCATCGCCATCGACGTTCGCCTGTTCGTCCTCTCGATCAGCGTTCGCGTCGGTCACGCCGCTCACTTCTCGAAGCGCGTCTTCGACGGTCTGTTCACAGTGGCCGCAGGTCATTCCCTCAACGGTGATGGTCGTCGACATACACAGATACATACGAGAGGGACATCTTTGTCAGTTTCTGCTTCGAATCCAAAGTCTAACCGGTATTGGAAAATGGTATTCGAAGCCTTAGGCTGGGAAACAGTATTGTGGTGCGTGGGTTCTATGGATAGATATGCGTGAGTTAGACGAGACAGACATGGAGATCCTCTCGTTACTGGCAGAGGATGCACGGCGCTCGTTCAGTAGCATCGGTGAGGAGGTGGATCTCTCGGGTCCAGCCGTCTCGGACCGTGTGAAACGGTTAGAGGAAGCCGACATCATCAACGGCTTCACCATCGACGTGAACCGGGCACAGCTGCGAGCTGGCGTTCCGGTGTTCGTCCAGTTTGAAAACGACACATCGGCCATCGAGCCACTTCGAAGCCGACTCCAGGATGCGGAGGGTATCGAACACCTCTTCGTCACTGCCGAGGGGAAAATCTGGTTCTACGGCCGTGCGGAGGGGCAGAACGTTCGACGGTGGATCAATAGCCTCCTCGAAGATGCGCCATCGACGGACTACTCGGTGACGCTCGTCGATGACCTCGAATGGACGCCCTCACTCGACGGCACTGAGTTCGCAATCACGTGCGCCGAGTGTGGGAATACGGTCGATAGCGAGGGTGAATCCGTTCGAATCGACGGCGATGTCTATCACTTCTGTTGTCCGTCGTGCCGTAGTCGCTTCGAAGACCAGTATCAGCGTCTCGAAGAAGGGGCCTAAGCTGTAGTCGCGGTTTCCGCTCCGAGTCGATGGGGTCGACATTGACATCCTTCGGCGGTGAAATAGAAGTATACCTTTGAATCTAAATTCAACACCAGTCTAAAGCCCTAGTCTCGAAACAGTAACTGCACTAAGGAAGGACCACGTAGTATAGGACAAGAATGGGAACGCGAACTGCACATCTCGACATCACAGGGATGACCTGTGCTAACTGCTCGGCGACAGTTGGCGACGCGCTTGAGTCCCTCGACGGCGTTGTCGAGGCGAACGCGAACTTCGCCACTGACGAGGGCTCCGTCGAGTACGACCCTGACGAGGTATCGCTCGAAGAGATATTCGAGGCCATCGAAGATGCCGGGTACGGTGCGGTGTCTGACACCGTGACAATCGGCATCTCCGACATGACCTGTGCCAACTGTGTACAGACCAATGAGACTGCCCTAGAGAACACACCGGGTGTCATCGCGGCCGAGGCGAACTTCGCCACCGACGAAGCCCAAGTCCGGTACAACCCCGCGGACACGTCGCTGGATGCGCTCTACGATGCCATCGAGAGCGCGGGCTACTCGCCCGTCCGAGAGGACGCCGAGGACGGCGACTCCGGTGAGGACGCGCGCGACGCCGCGCGACAGGCTGAGATCCGCAAACAGCTTCGACTGACCCTGTTTGGTGCGGTACTCGCCGCTCCGCTTCTCTTCTTCCTGCTCGAGAAGTACCTCCTCGGCGGCGGGGTCGTCCCGGAGACGGTCTTCGGTGTCGAGTTCGGCTGGGTCGAGTTCTTGCTGGCGACGCCCGTTCAGCTGGTGCTCGGCTGGCCGTTCTACAAGAACTCGTACAATGCGCTGGTGAACAACAAGCGCGCCAACATGGATGTGCTGATCGCGCTGGGCTCGACCACCGCGTACGTCTACTCCGTCGCCGTCCTCTCCGGGCTCATCGCGGGCGGCCTGTACTTCGACACCGCAGCGCTCATCCTCGTGTTCATCACGCTCGGGAACTACCTCGAAGCCCGCTCGAAGGGCCAGGCCGGCGAAGCACTCCGCAAACTGCTGGAGATGGAAGCCGAGACGGCCACCGTCGTCGACGCGGACGGCAACGAGGAGGAAATTCCGCTCGAGGAGGTCGAGGTCGGCGACCGGATGAAGGTCCGACCCGGCGAGAAAATCCCGACGGACGGCGTGGTCATCGACGGCCAGTCGGCGGTCGACGAGTCGATGGTCACCGGCGAATCCGTCCCCGTCGAGAAAAGCGAGGGCGACGAGGTCGTCGGCTCCACCATCAACGAGAACGGCGTCCTCGTCGTGGAGGCGACGAAGGTCGGCGAGGACACGGCACTCCAGCAGATCGTGCAGACGGTCAAGGAGGCGCAGTCGCGCCAGCCCGACATCCAGAATCTCGCCGACCGCATCAGCGCGTACTTCGTGCCGGCGGTCATTGGGAACGCAGTCTTCTGGGGGCTGGTGTGGTTCCTGTTCCCCGAGGTGCTCGCCGGCTTCGTCGAGTGGCTCCCGCTGTGGGGCCTCGTCGCCGGCGGGCCAGCCGTCGCAGGTGGGGCCGTCTCGGTCTTCGAGTTCGCCGTTATCGTCTTCGCCTCCGCGGTGCTCATCGCCTGTCCCTGCGCGCTGGGGCTGGCGACGCCCGCGGCGACGATGGTCGGGACCACTATCGGCGCACAAAATGGCGTCCTGTTCAAGGGCGGTGACATCCTCGAACGCGCCAAGGACGTCGACACAGTCGTCTTCGACAAGACTGGGACGCTCACGAAAGGTGAGATGGAACTGACCGACGTCGTCGTGTTCGATGGTAACGGACAGCCGCTCACGGATGGCGGCGACACCGCTGCAGATGGTGGCCAACTGACCGCTCGTGACCGTCTCGGTGAGGAGGATGTCCTGGGGCTCGCGGCCACGGCCGAACATGCGAGCGAACACCCGCTTGCCCGTGCCATTGTCGACGGCGCCGAAGCACGAGGCATCGACGTGACCGACCCGGACGACTTCGAGAACGTCCCCGGCCACGGCATCCAAGCGACCGTCGGTGACAGCGAGGTCCTGGTCGGGAATCGGAAGCTCCTCCGTGACAACGGGATCGACCCGTCGCCCGCGCAGGACACGATGGAGCGCCTGGAGAACGAGGGGAAGACGGCGATGCTCGTCGCCTACGAGGGCGAACTCGTGGGTGTAGTCGCTAATGCCGACACGATCAAAGAGCGCGCGACGGACGCTGTGAGTCAGCTCCAAGAGCGCGGCGTCGGCGTGATGATGATCACTGGCGACAACGAGCGGACGGCGCGCTCCGTCGCCGAACAGGTCGGCATCGACCCCGAGAACGTCCGCGCGGAGGTCCTCCCCGAGGACAAGTCCGACGCCGTCGAGTCCATCCAGGACGAGGGGCGGCAGGCGATGATGGTCGGTGACGGCGTCAACGACGCGCCCGCCCTTGCCGTCGCGTATGTTGGAACGGCCATCGGCTCGGGTACTGACGTCGCCATCGAGGCCGCGGACGTCACGTTGATGCGCGACGACCCAGTCGACGTCGTGAAAGCGATCCGCATCTCGGACGCGACGCTCGCGAAGATCAAGCAGAACCTCGTCTGGGCGCTTGGATACAACACGGCGATGATCCCGCTAGCCTCCCTCGGTCTCCTGCAACCCGTACTGGCGGCCGGCGCGATGGCGTTCTCCAGCGTGTCGGTACTGTCGAACAGCCTGCTGTTCCGGCGGTACACCCCAGATCACGACTACAAACTGCTCGGGAAACTCCGCTGAACACCACTGTCCTCGACTCATGTCATCTATTTCCCGCCGTATGGTACACGCGTATCTCGTCGAGAACGCCGATACTGAGCCCACGTACCTTCGGGCTCGGGATATCGCCAGCGACCTCGATGGGTCACCGAAAGCCGTCGCACAGTATCTGAGCCAGCTCCAAGACGACCTCACCGACGTGTCGCTCGAACAGTGGGGGCGCTCGAAGAGCACAACGTGGCGAATTGAGGTGAGCGACTCGTGAGTACCGTTGCGGGGCGCGTCGAAACCGTCCTCCCCGACACCGGCACCCGAGAATGGTGGGCGCTGTATCTGCTTGCCCCGGTCGTCCTCGTCGGTGCCGCACTCCTCGCGTTCCCGTCGCTCGTCTACGACCGGTTCGTCTGGCAGTATCTCTGGGGCCCGGTCGTCGCCGACGCTGCCGGCCAGCCAGTCACACACGAGGGAATACAGGCCGTCCGCGGATACAACACCGTGAACACGGTGACCTATCTCGCGGCCGTCGTGTACAGTCTCCCAGGACTCCGGGCATATCTCGACTACCTCGATGTCACGTTCGATGCGCGGCTCGCGTACGGGTTCGCCCCAATCATCGTCGCCGGCGGGGCGATGCGCGCCCTCGAGGATATCGGACTGCTCGGCGACTACGCAGTGTGGTTCATCACGCCCTCGATCTACTTCGTCGTTACCGCCGTCACCGTCCTCGCACTCGGCGTCGGCGCACTCGCTCGCAATCGGAATATCGGGTCCATCCCGTCGATCGTCGGTCTCGTCGGGTCGGTCTGGGCGATCGGGGCCGTCGGATGGGCACTCTGGTATGGACTCTCGACGGCGGCAACATTCCGCCTGTGGGTTCCTGTTGCGACGACGGGGATTGCCCTCGGCGTGACCGCGCTCTACTACTGGGGGGCGAGCCTCGTCGATATCGCACATCTCCGCCATCCGCTGTTCTTGCTGGCCGTCTTCGGACAAATGTGGGACGCGTCCCAGAACCTCATCGGCGTCACGTTCCTCGGCTACTCTCCCAAGCTGGTCGTCACAAATCTCGTGTACCAAGCGACTGGCTTCTCCGGGTCAACATTCGTTCTCAAACTCCTCATGACTGGAGGCCTCGTGTGGTATCTGGCGGACGCGAAAGACGAGATGAATCACACGTGGTGGTGGCTCATGACGTTCTTCATCGGGGCGATCGGACTCCCGATGGGCGTCCGTGGGACACTGCGGATGATGCTCGGGGTCTGACAATGGAAACGATGAACACGAGCGATACGACACGGCAGTACGGCGCGGCAATCGCACTCGTTTCGGGAGTCTACTCGCTGCTCTCCGCGACAACCGGCAGCGGGATGATGAGCTCGAACAGCGGGCTCCTTATGGCGCTCCTCGGCGTCGTCGTGGTCGTCCACGGCGTCGTTCTGCTGACGCCGTACGCGGATCGGCTCGGGAACGCGAGTGGTCCCCTGATGATCGGCTACTCGCTCGTGATGTTGCTCAACCAGGCACTGGTCGGTGTTACCGGGAGTATGAACTGGGGAATGGGTGGCGGGATGGGGTCCGGTATGAACGGCGGAATGGATGGCGGGATGAGCGGTGGCATGGGCTCGACGATGACCGCCGGGATGGCCTGGGACCTCGGAATGGTCGCGCTCGCAGTCCTGATGTTGTTCAGCGGGGTGATCATGACGAACCGGCGAACCGACAGTGCCGGGATTTGACCTCCTCCGACCCCTGAAGCGGTGGGATTCCCCGGTGGGGATTTCGGCCATGCCGGTTCCCCGGAGGCAACTTTCCCCACCTCGCTGCGGGTACTCCGGTCTGTGTGATCCTCTTTGAGATTTGTCCGCCGAACAGACGGGGCGGTTGTGGCGGGCCGCCACTCGTGATTGTCCCACTCGAGGCGCATCAAATCCGTTATCCCTTGCTGAATGGCCGTATTTTGTATTCCAAATCTGTAATCGGGGATAATATGCCTAACCAAAATAATAATCTTTGTCAATAGCGACAGTGGAAGCCAAAACTGCATTAGGAATAGGAACCGTATAATGTAGTAGCAAGAAGATGGATAAATCAGATTACGCGATCCTCTCGGTTATCGGCGTAGTCACCGTCCTCATAGGTGTCGTAACGACTAACCAACCACTCGGGCGATTCTTCGTGGAGAGCACACGACAGGCCGCGACGACGACCGCCGCGATGGCGTGGATTACTTGGTGGGCGCTCGTGGTTGGTTTCGCTATCGCAGGTGGCGTCGAGGCGTGGGTCTCGACCCAACAAATCTCGGATCTACTCGAAGGCCACGGCCCACGAGAGATTGGACTCGCCACGTTCTTCGGGTTCGTCTCCTCGTCGTGCTCGTACTCGGCCATCGCCACCGCGAAAAACCTCTACAAGAAGGGCGCGTCCGCGGCGGCGGCATTAGCAGCGTTCCAGTTCGCCTCGACGAATCTCGTCATCGAGATCGGGATCGTCATCTGGCTGCTGCTCGGCTGGGAGTTCCTTCTCGCCGACGTGATCGGGGGGCTCCTCCTCATCGGCATGATGTCGGTCGGCTTCGTCTATCTCGTCCCCGACAAGGTTCTCGACGAAGCACGCGAGAACGTCACCGACGACGAGGGAATCACTGTCCAGGATCCGGTCTGTGGGATGGACGTTGATCCCGAAGAGACCGACTACTCCATCGAGTACGACGGCCAGACGTACTACTTCTGCTCGCAGTCCTGCAAGGACTCCTTCGACCCCGAGGAAGCGAACACCTCGATTCGGGAGAAAGCGACCTCGTGGTCGGGGTGGAAGAGCCTCGCGGACAAACAGTGGAAAGAGTGGGCGATGCTGTGGGACGAGATCGCCATCGGGTTCATCTTCGCCGGTCTCATCGCCGGGTTCATCCCCGAGTCCGTCTGGACCAGCGTCTTCTCCGGGGCTGTCCTCGGCTTACCCGTGTACGTCCTCTGGACGGCCGTGCTGGGCGCGATCATCGGCGTCGTCACCTTCGTCTGTTCGGTCGGCAACGTCCCGTTCGGGACCGTTCTGTGGACGCGAGGGCTTCCCTTCGGGTCGGTGCTCTCGTATATCTTTGCAGACCTCATCGTCCCGCCCATCATGAAGGCCTACGACGAGTACTACGGAACAACGTTCGCGGCGGTGCTGTCCCTGATGATCTTCGTCAGCGCCGTTATCGCCGGGTTCGTGGTTCACTTCTTGTTCCTGAGCCTGGGCCTCATCCCCTCGCGAGCCTCCGCCCAGATTGCCGAAGTGTCCATCGAGCTCAACTACAAGCTCGTGTTGAACGTCCTCGCAACTGTGTTCTTCCTGTTCCTCTACTGGCTCCACAAACAGGATTCAGTCGGCGGCGGGGAACGCAGTAGTGAAGACCACGCGACGATGATGAACTGACCCTTGGATGCACCAGTTGTCGATGGCGGGTAGGCTCAGGTATCGTTGTGGCGCTCTCTGTACGTCTTCGCTGCTAAAAAGACGTATAGTGCGCCGATGGCCCGAACGGCCGAACTGAATCGCTCGTTCCATTCGATCGACTCCGGACGCTCGTACAGGAACGCGGTGGCAAATCTTCGATACAGATCAGGAAACAGGAAGACGATCGCGCCGAACACACCGGTAAGATTCATCAGCCACGCGTATGCTCGCCCGTTGAGGAGGGAAATCGCAACGATCAGAACGCCCTCAGACCGGATAACTGGACGGACCCAGCCTCTCACTGTTCCCTCGTTTGGATTCGCAATCGCGAGTTTCTCGTAGAGACTGACGATTTCGTCCGGGACCAGTGCTGAGATAGCGCCGAGGACACCCACGAGTGTTCGAATCATACGATACTGTACGACCGGTACGAACAAAATTCCCGCTGCGGTCCTACACTGGCGAGAATAAGGGGAATCCGAACAATAGCGACTTCGAATGAGGAACAACGCCTAGAGGCCGCTTCTCGAATGAACGTCCCGAATCCTCAGGGGTTCGGGGCATACAGGGCGTAGAGGATCGACAGCATCCCGGCGGCGGTGACGAGTGCTGCGACGAATCCTGCTTCGAAAATCGACACTTGGAGGAGTTCGAAGAGAACGCCTTCAACGAGGCCACCAAGACCGACCAGCGCGAAGCCAGCGGCGACGTACAGGAGTAACTGCGTGTGATGCCGTTGGTATCCGCGATAGGCCTGGTAGGCGATGACCAGCGCCAGGGCGGTCGTGAACAGCTTGCCGATGACGAATAACGTGTGTTCCATGAGTCAGTCTCCCCGCATTTCCTCGAAGATGGACGTAATCCGGTCGGCGGGGTCCGGCCGAACATCGATCTGCACGTCGAAGCCCTCTGCTTGGAGGAGTACTTCGACACGCTCGAGTCGCGCCTCGTACTCGCTGTAGTGCCGTCCGCCGGGGTCGACGTGCGTGTACTCCTCGAGGAGGCCCTGCTCGACGAGGCGGGTGACACGCCGCGAGACGGTCGGGCGTGACATATCGCATTCCTCGCTGAGCTCCTTCGCGGAGAGTCGGTCGGTCTTCGTCGCCACGAGGATGTCGCGGGCGTACTCGTCGTCGAGTGTGGCGAAGATGTCCGACGGGTCGGCCTCCTCAGTCACACGTCCGTACTCGCTACAGGAGGGTAATATAGCCCGCCGGTTTTCTGACTCAGAACGCCGGCTCGCTATTATATCGTCTCTACCCGCCTACTGATAGTTGAAGGTGCAATAATTATGTCCACACTCGACTCCGGCATGAACCAGCTTGAGAGCAGAGTCGGCGGTCTGACCGTTGGCGGGAAAGTCCACAGCCTCAGCGCGTGGTTCGTGCTGGCGCTCCGTCTCATGATGGGCTACGCGTTCGCGTACTCCGGCTTCACGAAGATCACCGGCGAGTTCGCCGCCGGCGGCTATCTGTCGAACGTCGCGGCGACGAACGGCAACCCGCTCGCGGGCATGTTCGCATGGATGGGCTCGACGCCGTGGTTCGTCGAGTTCGCGAACGTGGCCGTCCCGTGGGGCGAGCTGTTCATCGGCCTCGGCCTCCTCGTGGGTGCGTTCGTCCGCCTCGCGGCGTTCTTCGGCGCGCTCATGATGCTTATGTTCTACTTCGGCAACTGGGACATGGGCCACGGATTCATCAACGGGGACTTCGCGTACATGCTCGTGTTCCTCGCGGTCGCCGCGTTCGCCGCGGGCCGCATCCTCGGACTCGACCAGTACATCGAACAGTACGAGATCGGTGGCGAAGCGCTCGTCGAGCGCTACCCCGCCCTCGAATACATACTCGGCTAACCACGCCGAGACCTTTGGGAGTACAACAATGCAAAATCCAATTCAAGCACGCGGGATTCGTTCTCTGGGACTCATCGTCGTTGGTGCACTCGCTCTGGCCGTCGTCGCCGGAATGGCGCTGACGCACGCAGCCGTCCCAGATGCAGTGATGTGGGACTGGCACGGTGGGATGTGGAATGATGGTCACTTGGCCGGATGGGGGATCTGGAGCTGGGGGATGATGTTGATCGGTCTGCTGTGGATGGCACTTCTGATCGCCCTCCCAGTCTACGCCGTCTACTGGCTGACAACGCGGTCTCCAACGGGCGGCCATACTGATGACAGCGCACTCGCTGTTCTCCAGGAACGGTACGCTCGTGGCGAAATCGACGACGAGGAGTTTGATCGCCGTCGCGCCCGCCTGGCGTCCGACGACGATCGTTCCTGACCGCGTTGGTGTTACTGTCTGAGGAGGCGTCTGAGGACGTAGTGGAGGATTCCGCCGTGTTCGATATAGGTTACGGCGGCCGGCGTGCCGACCTGTGCTGTGACCGGGAACTCGACAGTCGACCCGTCCGCACGCTCGGCGATAACGGTCAGTTCGTCCATCACGTCGAGCCCGTCATCGAGGCCGTGGATCGTGAAGACCTCCGACCCATCCAGACCGAGAGATTCCCACGAGTCGCCATCATCGAACTGCAGGGGAAGCACACCCATGCCGACGAGGTTGTCGCGGTAGATGCGCTCGTAACTCTCGGCGATGGTTGCGCGGACACCGAGCAGGTCCGTTCCTTTCGCCGCCCAGTCCCGGCTAGACCCAGTTCCGAACTCCTCGCCAGCCATCACGACGAGCGGTATCCCCTCGTCCCGATAGCGGCGACTGGCTTCGAACACCGTGGTTTGTTCGTCGGTCGGGTGGTGGATCGTGTAGCCACCCTCGACGTCGTCGAGCATCTCGTTCTCGATTCGGACGTTGGCGAACGTCCCCCGCATCATCACCTCGTGATTGCCCCGACGTGCGCCGTAGGTGTTGAACTCGTGTGGCTCGACACCGTGATCGAGCAGCCACTGACCTGCGGGGAGGTCGGGACCGAACGGGCCGGCTGGACTGATGTGGTCGGTCGTAACGGTATCGCCGAGCGTCAGTAGACAGCGTGCGTCCTCGATATCGGCGACGCCGGGTTTCTCTACCGGGAAGTCCTTGAAGAACGGCGGTTCACGGATGTATGTCGAGTCCTCATCCCACTCGTAGACGTCACCCGTGGGCGCGTCGAGAGCAGCCCATCGCTCATCGCCCTCGAACACGGAGGCGTACTTCTCCTCGAACATCTCCGGAGAGACGTTCTCGTGGATTGCGGCCTGCACGTCCGCTGCGTCCGGCCAGATGTCCGCCAGATAGACTGGGTTACCCTCATCGTCAGTGCCCAGCGGCTCGTGTTCGAGATCGATGTCCATCCGCCCTGCGAGCCCGTAGGCGACGACGAGCGGCGGGCTCGCGAGGTAGTTCGCGCGGATCTTCGGGTGGATACGCGCCTCGAAGTTCCGGTTCCCGGAGAGAACGCTCGTCGTCCAGAGGTCGTGGTCGTCGATTGCCTGCTCGATGGGATCGGGAAGCGGCCCAGCGTTACCGATACAGGTGGTACAGCCGTAGCCGACGACGGCGTACCCGAGCTCTTCGAGATACGGAAGCAGCCCCGATTCTTCGAGATACTGCGTGACGACACGGCTACCCGGTGCGAGACTCGTCTTGACGTACGGCGGGACGTCTAGGCCTTTCTCGACGGCGTTCTGGGCGAGCAGTCCAGCAGCGATCATCACCGACGGGTTCGACGTGTTCGTACAGCTCGTGATGGCGCTGACGAGGACGTCTCCGTGTCCGATTTCGACCGTCTCACCGTCGAGGTCGACCTCGACACGTTTGGTTAACGGGTGCAGTTCCGATTCGGGTTCGACCTGAACGCCACCGTCGGTCTCCGCATCAGCTGCACCACCCTCACCGAGCCACCGCTGCAAGGCGTCCTCGTCGACATCATCGAGGTCGTCCTCGAACTCCCCGTGGAGAAGTCCCCGGAAGCTCTGTTTCACGTCCCCCATCGGAATCCGGTCCTGTGGCCGCTTGTGTCCGGCCAGACTCGGTTCGACTGTCGAGAGGTCGAACTCGACGACCTCAGTATATTCTGGTTCCTGTTCCCCGAACAGCCCTTGGGCTTCGAGGTACTCGCGAACGAGGTCGACGTGGTCGGGATCACGCCCGGTGAGTTCGAGATACTCGAGCGTCTGCTCGTCGACCGGGAACATACTGATCGTCGAGCCCTGTTCGGG
>ENA-ORCS01000690-ORCS01000690.1-marine-metagenome-genome-assembly--contig:-NODE-690-length-19445-cov-3.112970_pt1 | contig 19445 bp, 21 predicted proteins | sample MGYA00237781_ERZ508513 | MGnify/ENA primary metagenome ERZ508513 (study PRJEB26184, sample SAMN06268793) | marine metagenome | isolation source: Eden Landing Ponds, San Francisco, CA, USA | place...
CCCCTGGCGTTTGGTCTCCCAGACGAACTCCTTCAAGTTCATCTCCGTCCCCTGGATCTCGACGGACTCCGGAAGGCGCTGGCCGACCGTGGCAGTCTTGCGGGAGATGCGCTCCAACAACTCCTGACGCCGCCGATCGCTGATCACGTCGTCCCCGTTGTCGTCCATACACGCTTTCGGGTCTCGGGTGTCGCGTATCTTTTGGTCCAGTTCGGCTCACGGTCCCGAACAGATTTAAGAACAGCTTGATAAGGAAACTATATGAGTGACAGATTCGACGAAATCACGTTCCACGGGGAGCAATTACTTCGAAAATCACGGATGGATTCACTCAGGGGACAAATGCAAGCGTTCATCTCGGACGTAGAGGATTTTGACCTCAAAGAACGTCGTGGCCGGGTTCCGAGTGGAGAGAACCCTTCGGAAATTGTCATGACAGATCGCGAAGAGCGATTTTAAGTATGCAATTACTATTCTTCGATACGTCCGCTCTCGTCAAGCGCTATTATGAGGAACCGGGAACCCAGACTGTAGACGAACTGATCGAAAACGATCGAACAGTGGTTATCTCTTCGCTCGCAGTTATCGAGACGCTTTCGGCGTTCTGACGGAAATATAACCGGAGTGAGATTAGTAAAGGCGACATGAATGCGCTGTTGGCATCCTTTTTTCGGGAGGCACTGGATGATTTTATCATAGTTCCGATGGATGAATCCATTCAACAGTTTTCTTTCGATTTGATTCTGGAAGACGATTTACGAACACTCGATAGTCTACAGCTATCGGCTGCACTTTCGATAGCCGGTGAAGACATCGAAGTCTTGTTCGTCTCTGCGGACAGGGATCTCGTGTCTATTGCTGAGAACCGAGGACTCGAAACAGTACGACCGCGGGCTGACCGGTGACGTACATCGATCATTTCATTTCTTCGACGTTGCTTGCTAACCATTGATTCGTCTATCAGACGCGAACTGATCGGGCGAAACGTGGATTTATCCACCTGCCGAGCGCCCGACCGTACATGGACATCCGTTTGCTTGAAGCGACCGAGGGTCCGGAAGAACTCATCTGTACGGCCGCCCGAAACGACTACCTCGACTATTACTTCAAGAAGATGCAAAACCGCAAGAACCGCCTCACCCCCTAATCCTCGACTCGCCGCTGTAACTTCGCCAGCGCGTTCAGTGCCTCGATGGGCGTCATCTCGGCGACGTTGAGCGAACGGAGTTCCTCGGCGAGTTCCTCGTCCGGGCCGTCACCACGTTCGCCCCCGGACCCCGACGACGTTGTCTCTGGACGGCTTTCGTCACGATCGTCGAGCAATTCCCGCGAGCGTTCGACCACCGGCTCGGGTACGCCGGCGACTCCGGCCACTTCGACGCCGTAGGACGCGGCGGCCGCGCCGGGCGCGATCTCGTAGGGGAACGAGACGTCACCGCCCTCGCGTTCGGTCCGGAAGTGGCGGTTCACCGCGTTCTCCAGCCCCGCCGCCACGTCGGTCAGTTCGTGATGATGAGTGGCAAACAGCGTCGTCGCGCCGATCTCGTCGTGAACGAACTCCGTGACGGCACGGGCGATCGCCAGGCCGTCGGTCGTGCTCGTCCCGCGGCCGACCTCGTCAAGCAACACGAGCGACTCGTCGGTCGCGCTCTCTAAGATCGTCGCGAGTTCGCTCATTTCCACCATGAACGTCGAACGTCCGCCGGCGATGTCGTCGCTGGCCCCGACGCGGGTGAACACGCGATCGACAATCCGCAGATCAGCGGACTCCGCAGGAACGAAACTCCCGGCCTGGGCGAGGATTTCGATCAGCGCGACCTGGCGCATGTACGTCGACTTCCCGCTCATGTTCGGCCCCGTGATCACCGCGAGAAAGGCTTCGTCGTCGAGGTGCGTGTCGTTGGGGACGAAGGCGTTTTCAGTCCGCTCGACGACTGGATGACGACCGCCCCCGACGTGGATCCCGTCGTCGTCGAAGGTGGGGCGGCAGTAGTCGCGTTCGGCCGCGATTGTCCCAAAGCCAACCAGGGCGTCCAGTGTCGCCACGGCGTCGGCGACTGCCTGGACCCGCTCGGCCTCGCTAGCGACGTCGTCGCGAACCTCGACGAACAGTTCGTACTCCAGATCGTCAGCCCGCCCCTCCGCGCGGAGAATCTCGTCCTCGTGATCCTTGAGCTCCGGCGTGTAGTACCGTTCGGCGTTCTTCAACGTCTGTCTGCGCTGATAGTCCTCCGGCACCCGGTCGAGGTTCGCGTCTGTTACTTCGATGTAGTAGCCGTGGACAGCATTGTGGCCGACTTTCAGCGAGTCGATGCCGGTCCGTTCGCGCTCGCTCTCCTCGAGATCGGCGATCCACTCCTTTCCCTCCCGCTCGGTCGCGCGCAACTCGTCCAGTCGGTCATCGTAACCCTCGCTAATGATACCGCCTTCAGTGATCTCCGTCGGCGGATCGGCCGCGATCGCGTCGTCGATCAGCCCACGGATGTCGTCCATCTCGTCGAGACGATCGCGGAGGTCGGCGAGCAGTGGGGCTTCCGCTCCGGCCAGTTCCGCCTTGATCTCCGGGATCACGTCGAGCGTGTCTTTCAGGGAGCGTAGATCCCGTGCGTCGGCACGCGACCGCGAGACGCGGGAGATGAGTCGTTCCAGATCGTAGACGTCCGCCAGCAGCGCGTGGAGTCGCTCGCGGGTTTGCAGATCCGAGACGAGTTCTTCGACGGCCGCGTGTCGTGCTTCGATCCGATCTCGGTCGATCAGCGGCCGGCGGAGCCACTCGGTCAACCGTCTGCGACCGAGGGCACACGCCGTCTCGTCGATCACGTCGACGAGCGTCAGGTCTGTGCCGCCGGTGACGCTCCGGCGTTCGAAGATCTCCAGGCTCTCTAAGGCGACTGCGTCGAGAACCATGTACTCCCGCGGATCGTAACGCGTGAGGTGATTGAGGTAGTTCAGTCGCCCATCCTCCCCGCCGCGGGCGTATTCGGCGTAAGACAGCAATGCACCGCAGGCCCGGATCTCGACGTCGGTCCCGAGCAGTCGGTCGGGTGTGCCGAAGTACTCGTGAACTCGCTCGCTCGCCTGTCCGTGGTGGAAGTATCCCGTATCGACGGGACTAACCGTACAGTCATCCCCGAAGAGGTCCGGTGCGTCCGGGCCGACGATCCCCTCCGCAGGGGCGAAGCGGCCGAGTTCGTCCCGGACCGTAGCCCGGTCTTCGGTGCTGGTCGCGTAGAAATCACCGGTCGAAACGTCGAGGACGGCAAGGCCGAGGCGTCCGTCTTCGGCGGCGAGCGCGGCGACGTAGTTGTTCTCGGCCCCGCCGAGCAGTTCGTCCTCAGTAAGTGTCCCTGGCGTGATAATCCGCGTGACCGCTCGGTCGACGACGCCGCTGACTTCCTCGGGATCCTCGACCTGATCGGCGATTGCTACCCGATAACCCGCGTCTAGCAACTTCTCGACGTAGGATTCGGCGTTGTCCACCGGAACGCCGGTCATCACATACGTGCCAGTCGAGTCCTCGCGTTCGGTCAGTGTTACCTCACAGATCCGGGCGAGAACGTCGGCCGATTCACAGAACGCCTTGTAGAAGTCACCGGACTGGAACAGGACGAGCGCGTCGTCGTAACGCTCGGTCAACTCGACGTACTGGCTCAACATCGGGGTGAGGTCCTCGCGCCGCTCGGCCATCTTCGCCGGCGGTCCCAGCGCCGCGTTCATGCCCGAACGAGTACGCCCCGGCGAACAAATACCCGTTGGTCGCCGAGTCGATCGATCCCGATGGTATTGTACAAACAAAACAACATCGAGAGAAATTTGAACCTCCAGCGCTGAGAGACAGCAATGACAGCCACAACACGATTCGACGCTACCGATCCGCCCGAACGCCCGGTCACACTCGGGAACGAAGACGATCTGGATGCGCTGACCGAGACCTACGACACTGTCCTCATCGAATTCTATACGGAGGGCTGTAGCGTCTGTGCGTCGATGGAACCGATCCTGGGGATTGTCGCTCGCGAGACCGATGCCGTGGTCGCGAGGGTAAACCCGCGCGACGATCCTCCGCTGGTCGATCGCTTCGATGTCCGGAGCGTGCCGTTGCTTGTCGTCTTCCGGGACGGCGTTCCGGCCGAACGCGTCGCCGACGGATTCCAACCTGCCGAGGATGTGATCGCGCTGATCGAACAAACTCAGTGAAGATCCTGCAAGGTATCACGGAGCGTCGTTCGGTGATCGAAGTCGGACTCCGCAAGTACGTCGAGCAGATCGTCGCGGGTTCGCCCGTTCGAGGCCACGGTGGCGTCCTCGAGACAGGGTGACTCGATCTCAGCGACGATTGCCCGGAGGACTGCTGTACGTCGACTCCACACCGACTCACGCTGTCTCCGGTCTAGGGACATACATTCGACCAGCAGTCCAGATCATTCCTCAAGGGTATGACTCTCGTGGGCCGTGTTCGCTAGCGCATCGGACCGGCCGTACTCGCCTGGCGCGATTGCGACCGTTCGACAACCTCGCTCGGCGGCCGTTTCCAGCGCGGGCTTGAAATCGGTGTCCCGTGAAGCGATCACGAGCGTGTCGATCCGCTCCTTGGCGGCCGCCAGCGTCGCATCGACGGCGAGTTTTACGTCCACGTCCCCGCTGGTCGTCACGACCGCGAAACCGTGGGCCTCCCCGGCCTGGATCAATCCCGGCGTCGCGTGTTCGTCGAGGTACAGCCTGGCCAGCGAGAGTCGACCGTGCTCGGCGGCGATCGCCCGAAGGTCGTCGAGGTCGACGTCGAATTCCGACCGGAGCACGTTCGGTCCGTCGACGAACAGGCCGACGTCACCCTTTCGCCGCCCGCGGACGCGATCCAGCAAGCCCATGAACACGCCGACGACGGGGAAGGACTTGGGAATTCCGTCTCGAATCTGTCAGTACCTAACACGCCGCAGGGGCGACGCGATTGACGGCATTTATTACGGAGCAGTCCCTCGATCCGAGTGTAGTTCGCTCGGTTGGTGTAGTCCGGCCAATCATTTCGGCCTTTCGAGCCGATGACCTGGGTTCAAATCCCGGACCGAGCACTACAGCGAACGAGTTTTACGAGAGAGCGAAGCGCGCAGGGAAGGATTTGAATCACGGCAGACCGAGCGAAGCGAGGTCTGGCATCGGGTTCAAATCCCGGACCGAGCATTCTGCGACAAACGCACGTGAGGTGCGAATGCGAAAAGAGGATTTGATCGAGTAGATGACGACGGGAGAGGTTCCGAGGGCAGGATCTGAAATCGAACTGGTCCTGCCACACCTGGTAAAGGGTAGCGAGCGCTTTCGTCCGGAGACCATCGACGAGCGTCTCACGCGCACCCAGTAGCCCGCTTCGTTCTTTCCCGTCGATCCGGGACCACGTCCTTTTCGGGGACTGAATGGCGATTTCACCCGTCAAGGGGCCGCTCGGTGCCCCGGACGCTGTCGACAATGACGTCGCCGTCCGGCCGCTCGGCGAGCCAGAACAGTTTGTGGGCGTCGACCGAGGACTCGATCGTGACGGTCGGCGGTTCGGCGGGCGAATACTGCCGGAGCGTCCACTCGAAGGCGGCGTCGCGAGCCTTCTCCGTCGTTTCCTCGTCGCCGAGCTCCGGGTCGACGACCAGGACGTCCCGAAGCGTGCGGCGCTCGACGTCCGGTACTTCGTCGGCCCGCAGGGACAACTGGCGGGCGCGATCGACGCTGACGACGTAGCTGTCCTCGCGGTCCGAGACCAGTGGGCGCGGTATTCGGACGGTAGCCTCGACGATCCGATAGGGATAGGCGACCGCGCCGACGCGACCTGTCGACTCGACGATCTCGCGCTCGATCGACGGCACGACGACGGAGAGGGTCGCCTCGTAGCGACCTCGTCTCGACCCGGCTGTCGGTTCTCCCGTCCGGTTCGAGTCGGTCATTCGTTGTCCCAGTACTCGCTGGTGGCGATCTGGTGGCGGACGGCGTCCAGTTCCGTACAGGCCTGGGGGGTGCCGCCGTCGGTGACGTACCCGCCGTCCTCGGCATCGGTTCCGTCGATCGCGGGCAGTGGCTTCCTGAAGACACTGAAGTGTTTCTCGACGGTACCTCGGTCCGGCGGCGTCGTCAGCAGCGAGACGACCACGAGCGTCATTGCGGAGAGAACGAATGCCGGGAACAGGCCGTACACTGACAACAGCCCGTTGAGGAACGATCCTTCGGGTGGCATACCGATCCCGACCGCCGGGAGGATCGCACTCCACTGCGTCCAGAGGATCATCGTGCTCGCACCGACGAGCATGCTTGCGGTCGCGCCCTTCGCCGTGAGGCGTCGCCACCACAGCGCGGCGATCAACGTGGGTCCGAGCGCCGCGCCGAGCCCGCCCCACGCGTAGTCGAGCACGAGCGTGTAGATCGGCGTCTCGCGGGCCAGATAGGCGAAGGCGACGCTGGCGGTCCCGATCGCCAGCGTGACGGCCCGCGAGTAGCGAACGAGTTCGCGCTCGGTCGCCTCACGGTCGAGAAAGCCGTGATAGACGTCCTCGACGACGGCGCTGGTCGCGACCAGTAGCTGGGAGTCCGCACTGGACATCATCGCTGCAAGTGCCGCGGCGAGGACGACGCCGGCCACGACGGGCGGGAACAGCTCCAGGGTGAGCCGCGGCATCACGGTGTCGGTGTTAGCGATCGACCCCTGGCCGAAGGCGACCAGCGCATAGAGGCCTACGAGCGCGGCCCCGATGTACGCGACGAACATGAACAGCTGGGCGACCACCGCCGCCAACCGGATGTCCTCGACTCGATCGATGCCCATGAACCGGACCATGATGTGGGGGTTGCCGGGCACGCCCAGTCCGATCGCAACGTAGCTTATCAGACCGAACAGTGCCGCCCAGCCGCTCATCCCGGCGACCGGGCTGGTCAGCGAGGCGTCCATCGCGCTCAACTGCTCGAAGGGGAGGCCGTACTCGCCGACGGCCAGCACTGGCAGGACGGCGAAGGCGGCGAGGATTATCGCCCCCTGGAGGTAGTCCGTCCAGGCGACCGCGAAGTACCCGCCGAGGACGGTGTAGCCGATGACGATCGCACCGCCGACGAGGATGCCGATCCACATCTCCACCCCGGTCAGCACGCGCAGGAGGGTCCCGGCGGCGACGATCTGTGCCCCAACGTACCCACCCTCGAAGACGATGAGGACGAGCGCTGAGACTCCCTTGACCATGCCGGTGTCGTCCTGCAGGCGGATCTCGAAGAACGTCGGCAGCGTGACTGCCCGGACGATCTCGGTGTACTTCCGGAGGCGCTTGGCGATACCCGCCCAGGACAGCAGGTCGGCGGGGATCATCCCGAGGCCGTTGTAGACGGCCATCACGCCGGTCCCGTAGGCGTCTCCCGGCACGCCAAGGGTGAGCCAGCCGCTCATCTCCGAGGCGCGTTCGGAGAAGCCGGTGACGACCGGACCGACCCGGCGGCCGCCGACGACGTAGTCGCCGACGGTATCCATCAGGCGGGAGGCCCAGAGGCCGATCCCGACCAGTACGATCAGGTACAGCGTGAACGTCACCAGAACCCACGTGGACGCCCCGCCCGCGATCCCGTCAGCCATCGCCGATCTCCCCCTCGTACTCTTCACGGAGCGCACGTTCGCGCCGTCCCTCGAGGATGTAGTAGCCCACCAATGCAAGCAGGTAGATTACGAACGGTCCGCCCAGGGCGAGCCACGCGGTCGTACTCAAGCCGCCGGTCATCGTGACTGTTGGTATCGCGAGTCACATCCTAAAATTGCCGGTTCTATCCCGTCAGGTCGGATCGACGGCCGGGGTTCGGACTGGACGCACCGGCTATCGATACCGCGGGATGTGGTGGGGAGATCGAGGGGACCGAGAGCGGTAGGCCTATCCGTGACCGTCCAGAGGTGTCGGGCATGCAAGTAGTCGTGCTCGCCGCCGGACAGGGCACGCGAATGGCCCCGCTCACTGACAATACGCCGAAACCGATGTTACCCGTGGCCGGTCGACCCCTCGCCGCCCACGTTGCCGACGCGGCCGTCGACGCCGGTGCGGACGAACTCGTCCTCGTCGTCGGTTACGAGGGCGAAGACGTCCGTACGTACTTTGGAGACTCCTATCGCGGCGTTCCGGTGACCTACGCCGTCCAGTCCGAGCAGGCCGGGACAGCCGACGCACTCCGTGTGGCGCGGGACGAACTCGAGGGAACTTTCGCCGTCCTCAATGGCGACAACCTCTACGATCCTGCCGCGATCGAGGCACTCCTCGCCGACGGACCGGCTTTGGGGACCTACGAGGTCCCGGACCCTTCGAACTACGGCGTCGTCTCGATCACGGACGGCGTCGTCACGGATATCATCGAGAAACCGGACGAACCACCGACGAATCAGATCAACGCTGGCGCGTACGTCTTCCCGGCGGAAGCCCGGAGATGGCTGGACGTCTCCGAGAGCGAACGCGGGGAGTACGAGATCACGGACGTACTCGCGAAGGTGATTGACGACTACGACGTGACGCCAGTCCCCCTCGAACGCTGGTTGGACGTGGGTCGACCCTGGGAGTTGCTCGAAGCCAACGAGATGTTGCTCGACGACATCGACCGCGACCTGCGTGGGACCGTCAGCGACGACGTCGACCTCCGCGGTCCCGTCGTGGTCGAGGAGGGAGCGACGATCGAGCCTGGGGTCGTTATCGAAGGGCCAGTCTACGTCGATGCCGGCGCCGAAGTCGGGCCGAACGCCTATCTCCGCGGGTCGACATACCTGGGCGAGAACGTCCACGTCGGCAACGGGGTCGAAATCAAGAACAGCGTGATCCGGACCGATTCGGCCGTCCCGCACCTCTCGTACGTCGGCGACAGCGTGATCGGGTTGGACGTGAACTTCGGGGCGGGGACGAAGGTGGCCAACCTTCGCCACGACGGGGCGGACGTGCGCCTCACGGTCAAAGGCGAGCGCGTTTCGACGGATCGTCGCAAGATGGGCGTCGTGGCGGGCGATGGCGTCAAGACCGGGATCAACACGAGCATCGAACCGGGCGTCGTCCTCTCGTCCGGAGCACGAACGGAACCCGGCGAGCGCATCTCGCGGGATCGGTGACGGTGTGACTCCCGGTCGGGAGAGGCCGCGTCACTCCTCTGTGGGTCTCCGATCGCAGACTTCGAATCCGGCACCGGTAGCGGGAACCCATAACCTTGAATATTGACTAAACGTTCAGTTATCTACATGCACCGGGTGTCACAGACGGGCAGTCCGGAGGGGGCCCCCGTCGGATCGGACGGTGGTGGCCCGTGACGATGGACTGGCCACCGGACCGGAGCGACGACTCTACGTATCGGGAAGCGATCGATCGGCAGATCCGGTCGTGGCTCGCCGAGGCGCCTCCCCGTCTCGCCGAGGATGCCGCGCGGCCGTTCGACACCGACGCCGGCCGATTCCGTGGTCAGTTCCTGTTGCTCGGGCTGGAAGCCATCGAGAGTGATCGACGGGACGGACGGTCGATTCCGGCGGCGGCGAGCGTGGAATTGCTCTACGGGCAGGCGCTGTTGAACGCACGCGCGGCCGGCCTGGACACCGACTTCGAGGGAATGGACCGGACACGCGCGCTGCTGGCCAGCGATTATCTCCACTCGCTGGCCTACGCCGGGTTCGAGCACCTCGAGGTGGAGCCGTCGATCGGGGAGGCCTGCTTTCGCTCCGTGTCGACAGCCACTCGCCGACTCGCCGCGTTCTGGACGCGTGCTGAGGAAGGGACCCTCGAATCGATCGATCACGTCCCGATCGAACCGGTCGTGACGGCGACTGCCGGCGATCTCGCCGGTTTTCTCGGACGGGCGGACGAGGACTGCCGCCGGGCGTTGCGAGCCACGGGTGCGGCCCTGGGTGTCGCACGATGGCAAGCCGGGGAACCCGGCGAGGATCGATGTGGTTGTTCGATGGGTACTGTCATCCCCGACGACTGGCCCGGCCCGGTTCTCGTGGACGGGATCGACGCCGGCGGCGTCGACGATCTGCTGGCCCCATTGCCCGATTCACGGGCCCTTTCGCGACTCCGCGACGTCGCCGACTCGGTACTCGGAGAACCGACAGGATCGACTCACCCATGAGTAGATGCCCGACCGAACCGACGGGGACGGAACATCGATCGGACCGATCGTGGTTCGATAATCACTTCGTCGTATCCCTCGAAGCGACGACAGCCGAACGCTTCCACGGGAGTGATCGTGATGCTTGATTCGTCCGATACTGCATCGTCGACCCGGGAGGCGATTATGACGGCGACGTTTCGAGCGCTGTGTGAACATGGCTACGCGGGCGCGACTATCTCGCGGATCGCCGGGGAATTTCCCAAGAGCAAGTCGCTGCTGTACTATCACTACGAAGACAAGGAGGAACTGCTTTCGGACTTTCTGGCACATCTCCTCGACCAGCTCGAATCGGAGCTCGAAAACGACACGGCCGAGTGCCCTGATGCCCGTTTCGAGACGTTGCTGGATCTGCTTGCCCCGTCCGAACCGGCCGAGGAACGCGTCAGGATCTTCCAGGCACTGCTGGAGATGCGGGCACAAGCCCCCCACGAACCGGCCTATCGTGAGCAGTTCCGGCGGACGGACGAGCTAATCGTTTCGGAACTCACGGACACGATCGAGGCCGGCGTCGAGAACGGCACGTTTCGGGACGTCGACCCCGAGCGGACTGCGGAATTCATCCTGACGTCGCTGTACGGAACGCTCGATCGGTCGATACTGCTGGAGGATCCGGATCGAATGGCGCGTTTCCGCGACGAACTCGACCGATACGTCGAGGAGACGCTGCTCGCCGACTAGTCGATGTGGATGGCGGGCTTGCCGGGGTCGGCACGCCCGGCGAGTTCCTCCTCTTCGACCGAGTCCGCCGATTCGACGGCGATCGTCGCGTCGAACTCCCCGCGGAACAGCCAGCCGGCCCGTTCCAGCAACGTACGTTCGCGCTCCGGATCGAGAACCGGTTCCAGCGAGCGACGGCGCTCTTCTAAGTCCGCGAGATAGGATCCGGCCTCCTCGCGGTGTTCGGCGACGAGGTCGTCTTCGAGGGCCCGACTGACGACTGCCTCGTCGGGATCGGCACGTCGAACTGCCTCGTAGGCCCGAAACTTCCACGCCGGGGCGACGACGAACGTGATCCGTTCGGGGTCGTCGATCCCGGCGACCTCACAGATATCCCGGACGTCCTCCCGCGTCCGGTCGACGAGCGCGCGCTCGATGCGATAGTCCTCGGTGTCGGCCGCCGATTCGGGCCAGTCGGCCTCGACGGCGAGGCCGTCACACCGCAGCATGTTCCACAGTTCCTCGGCGAGGTACGGCGTGATCGGCTCGATCAAGGCGGCCAGCGTCTCGAGCCCCCGTCGGTAAACCCCTTCGTGGGGCTCGCCGGCGTCGCGGTATTGCCCGAGCAGGCCGGCCAGCGACCGAATTTCCCCGATAGCCCGGTGGAAACGAAACGCCTCGAATTCCCCGGTGGCCGCGGCGATTGTCCGGTCGATCGCCCGGTCGAGGTACTCGTCTCTGGGCCGTCGGTTGGTCCGGCCGGGTCCCCGATCGGCGAAGGCCTCGATCATGCCGTAGAGCTGTTGCTGGAAGTCGTAGGCCGAACCCACGTCCTTTGCCGTCCACTCGAAGTCCTGGCGCGGGTGAGCGGCACTGAGGACGAACAGCCGCGTCGTCTCCGGGCCATACTCGTGTGGAGTAATAACGTTGCCCGTAGTCGTCGACATCTTCTCGCCGCCGTGCAGCACCGTCCCCTGGTTGACAAGCTGTTCGACTGGCTCGCGGACGTCGAGGATTCCGAGATCGGCCAGTGCCCGTGCGAAAAAGCGGATGTACAGCAAGTGCAGCACGGCATGTTCCTCTCCGCCGACGTAGACATCGACCGGGAGCCACTCCGAGGCCAGATCAGCGTCGAACGGCGCGTCGTCGAGATCCGGGGAGAGAAAGCGCAGGAAGTACCACGAGGAGTCGACGAACGTGTCCATCGTGTCGGTCTCCCGCCGGGCAGGTTCGCCACACTCCGGACAGGTCGTCTCGACGAAGTCCTCGTCAGCTTCGAGGGGATTGCCCGCTGCCGGCTGGTATTCGGGGAGTTCGACCGGCAGCTCGTCTTCGGGCACCAACACGGGACCACACTCCTCGCAGTGGACGATCGGGATCGGCGTCCCCCAGTAGCGCTGCCGGGATATCAGCCAGTCCCGAAGGCGGTAGGTCACGGCTGATTCGGTGCAGTCCAGTTCGAGGAACCGCTCGCGTGCGCGATCGCTGACTAGGCCGTCGTACTCGCCGCTGTTCGTGAGCCTGCCCTCGCCGGTGTAGGCCGAATCTTCGACGGAAACGTCCGCATTCCCATTCCCGTCGCCGGGCTCGACGACCTGCCGGATCGGCAGGTCCTGTGCCTGTGCGAAGGCGTGATCTCGCTCGTTGTGCGCGGGTACACCCATGACGGCCCCTGTTCCGACATCGTCTAAGACGTACTCGCCGACGTAGATCGGCACTTCCCTGCCAGTGAGCGGGTGAATCGCGTTCTGTCCCGTGAAGACGCCTCGGGCCCCGGAGGCTGCGTCCTCGTCGTGACCACGCGTGCCCGCAAGATAGTTCGCGACGGCCTCCTCGCTTTCGGCCAGTTCGGTCGCAAGGTCGTGTCCGGGCGAGACGGCAAGGTAGGTCGCGCCGTAAATCGTATCGAGCCGCGTTGTAAATGCCTCGACAGTGCCATATTCGGGAACCTCGAAGGTAACCCGTGCACCCTCCTTCCGGCCGATCCAGTTGCGCTGGATCTCCCGGACGCTCTCGGGCCAGCCCTCGAGACTCTCTAGTCCGTCGAGCAGCTCCTCGGCGTAGTCGGTAATAGTGAGAAACCACTGGTCGAGTTCGCGTGTCTCGACCGGCGTTTCGCAGCGCCAGCAGACGCCTTCCGTCCGAACAGGGCCGGCATCCGGACCGGATTCACCGTCGTGGTCGCTTCCCGTATTGTGAGGGTGTTCGACCTGCGCGTCGGCCAGGACCGTTTCGCAGTCGGGACACCAGTTGACTGCGGCGGCGTCGTACTCGACGAGGCCGGCCTCGTAGAACTGCTCGAAGAACCACTGGTTCCAGCGGTAGTACTCCGGATCGCTGGTAGTGAACTCCCGCGACCAGTCGTACCCCAGGCCAAGGTCCTCCATCTCCTCGCGCATGCTCTCGATGCACGTCTCCGTCCAGGAGCGCGGGTCGGTGAACCGTTGCTCGGCGGCGTTTTCCGCCGGAAGCCCGAAAGCGTCCCATCCCATCGGCTGTAACACGTCGTCGCCGTTGAGCCGACGGTAGCGGGCGTAGGCATCGGTGATCGCGTAGTTTCGAACGTGGCCCATGTGGAGGTTCCCCGACGTGTAGGGGAACATCCCGAGGACGTACGTCGGATCGTCGACTCCGTCGGGACACTCGTAGACATCCTGTCTGTCCCACTCGTAGCGCCAGTACGCCTGAATCTGTGCGTGGTTGTAGTGACTTCGATGCATGTCGGTCCCGTTGAATGTCGCGAATTCGGGCGGGGGGAAGTATAAACCTGATCGACGGGTGGAGTGAACGACACCGGGACTTTTCCCCTGCGGGGACGTCCTCTCTCCATGAATCTGACGTTCCTGGGGACTGGAAGCGCGATGCCGACCGGCGAGCGCAACCAGACCGGCCTCCTGCTCGAAGCCGACGACCGACGGCTGTTGATCGACTGCGGCAGCGGCGTCCTCGGTGCGCTGGCGGCCACTGAAAGCCCGCTGGCTGGCGGACGCGCCGTCGATCCGGATCGCCGGTCCCGGAAGAACCGCGACGCTGATCGCCGACCTGCTGGACGCCCACGACTATCTCGCGGAGCGTGTCGACCTGGAGGTGACCGAACTCGAAGCCGGGGAGACGACGCTGACTGGCTTCGACGTCCACTCCAGGGACGTCCGCCACTGGATGGCAGGGTTCGGATACCGACTCTCGCAGGCGGAATCATCTGGGCCGTCGGTCGTCTTCAGCGGGGACACCGCGGCCGATCCGGCGTTCCTCTCGCTGGCCGACGGCGCCGACGTTCTCGCCCACGACTGTTCGTTCCCGGACGACGTCGAGACCGACAATCACCCGACTCCGTCCTCTCTCGGTCTGGCGCTTTCCGCGGCCGACATCGAAGTCGGGACGGTCTACCTGACACACCTCTACCCGCAGACAGACGGCCGCCACGGGGAGATGCTCACCTCGATCGGGGAGCACTACGCCGGTGACGTCGCACTCGCGAGCGACGGGTTGGCCGTCGATCTTTGACTCCTGTGATCACTTTCGACCCTTGACTCTCGTGGTTACTTGCGAGTGCTGACTCTCGTGATCATTCCTCGTCGCCGGTAATCACGTCGTCAGCTCGGATCCGCAGGATCACTCGCTCGGTTTCGATCGCCATTGGGTATTCGTCCTCGTCCATGTATCGGCGAGCCAGTTCGTCGATGCGCTCGCGATCTCTCTCGGCCGTCGTCGACGTCATAGTCGATCCAGACCGGCGTCATGTGTGGCTCGCCCGCTGGCGTCATCGTCGTCAGGTGGGCGAACGTTTCCTTCTCGAAGAAGTCGTGGTACGCTTCGGGGATGGCAGGCATTGTGGGTGCTCCGTCACCCGTTACTCCGACTGCTGATGTCATAATTGCTCGCCCCCGTCTGTGGCCGAGGACGACACTGCTCCGTCTCACACACGGTCCAGCGTGACGCGGAAGTCGGCACCACCGTCCGCGCTCTCCCTCAGGGAGACGGTCCCGCCGTAGGATTCGGTGAGCGCACGGACGAAGCCCAGTCCCAGTCCAGTCCCGGAACTTTCGGGCCCTTTCCGTCCCATCTCGAAGATCTCCTCCCGGATTTCCTCGGGGACGCCGGTCCCATCGTCGGCGAACCCAACGACGACCGTCTCGGGGGTCGACTCCTCGGCGTAGATGTCGACTGCGACGGAGCCCTCGTTGTGGATAGCAGCGTTCGAGAGGATGTTGGTGAACACCGAGTCCAGCAGATCGCCGCCGTAGACCTGGTACTCGAAGTCCGCGGGTTCGAACTCGACCGTCAGGTCGTCGTACTGGGCGGTGACGTCCCGGACCGTTTCTTCGAGCTCCAGCCGGAGCGGCTTGGGCTCGGGTTCGCCGGCTTCCTCGAGCGTCGATACGAGATCACCGACCCGATCGACCAGGTCAGAGGCGCTCCGGGCGGCCCGGTCGATGCGTTCGGCGTAGTCACAAGCCTGGTCGTCCACCTCGTCCAGCAACGCGTCGGCGAATCCCGTGATGACCTGCAGATCGTTGCCCAGGTCGTGGCGCAAAAGGCTGTCGTACATCTCGATCATCTCCTTGCGGGTCTCGAGGTCGTTGCGCGCCCGCTCGAGCTCCTCCCGCGAGCGGATGTTGCTGATCGCTGTGGCGGCGTGGGAAGCCAGGATCGAGAGCGGTTCGACGTGTTCGTCGCCGATCGCGTCGGCCTCCGTCGCCCGCAGGACCAGCACCACGATCACCTCATCGACGATGCTCGCCGGAACAGCCAGGGCGGCCATTACGGCGGAGTCGTCGGTGACTCTGGCGTCCGTACCGTTCCGCGTGACCGTCTGTCCCGTCTCGATGGCCTCCCGAACGATCTCGGACGGGTCCTCATCCGCTTTCAGCGCCGGGTTCGTACTGCTGTTGACTATCGGTTGCCCGTCGCGAACTTCGACGAACGTCGCGTAGGGGAACTCGAACAGCAGAGACATCGCCTCGAGCGTGAGCGAGGCTACTTCCTCGGCAGTTTCACAGCTGTTCAAGGCCTGGCCGTAACGGTTCAGGTCCGCGACCTGTTCCGCGAAATCCCCCCGATCCTCGAAGTCCATTGGCGATGATCGATCTCCGTCGGTCGAAGCTCACGCCCCCGACAAAAAATCGTTTCGTTAGCATCCTCTCATTGCAGTCGATACCGTAGCAGCGCCGCGATCCCCCCGAGGTTCGCGAGTTGCTGGCCGGGATCGAACTCTCGCGAGAAGACGGTCACCTCGCCGCCCTGCTGTTCGGTCCGTTCGATCACGCGATCGGCGTCGATTTCCCACTCTCCCTCGCCCGCGCGGGTTTCTCGGAGCCGTTCGTCGAGGATCAGGAGGTGCTCGATCGCGCCGTATTCGGCCGCTTCGGCCACCCCTTCCGGGCCGTAAGCGACCTCGACCCCTTCGGCGATCCGTTCCATGAGTTCGTCGATCAGCGTCGCCTCCTCGGCGATGCGCGTCTCGGTCTGGACGTCTTCGACGGCACCGCGCTTGAGCACTTCGTGAACGCCGCGATCGCCCACCGCACTCGTGTCGACGGTCGTGATCGAGTCCGCGAGGTCCGTCGTTTCCTCCTCGATGTAGTCCAGCGCGTCCTGTTTGGTGAATCCGGGACCGGCGAGAATGATCGCGTCGACGTCCGTCCGGGAGAGCACCTCGACCAGTTCCGCGAACAGTTCCTCCCGGGGACGGGCGTAATCGCCTTTCCCCGTCGGACCGGTGATTCTCGCCCGCTCCTCGGTACCGTACTGAGCAACCGTATGGACGTACGCCTGGCCTTCCTCGACTGTCGCGACGGCCACTTCTGGCGCGTCGGTCGCCTCGACGGCCTCCTCGATCCGTTCGAGTTGATCCGGCTTCCAGTACTTGCCGACGGCGATCTCGTCGTGTTCCTCGACGTTGAGTGTGTGGTGGGCGCCGAGTTGGTCCTCGCGGGAACAGTCGGCGATGACGCCGCTGACCCGCAACCGGTTGGCGAAGCGGGCGAATTCCACGTCTTCGACGTCCAGCGCAACCCAGATGTGTTCACGTTCGCCGCCCGTGTCGCGTAACTGCTCGTCGTTGCGCTGGATGCGACGGGTCGTGTCACCCGAGACCTGGTCGCCCGGCTCGATCACGTAGGTGAGATGCCAGAGGTCGTCGAGACTCTCGGGGACGAGCGTCAGACGCTCGCGACCGCCGTCGAGGTCCTCCCGCTCGGCAATGCGCATGCTCGCGGGTGAGAGGCCGGCGAGTAAGTGCCTGCTGGTTTCGGAGCTCCGGTCGCTGGGGGTAGCGATCGGTCGGTGAAATCCTAGATCACAACGCGTGTATCGAGTAACGAACGACACGAAACTTTCTCGATAACAGCGATTCGGGTCGGATTTGTGGTATCCCCCGTGGATCAGTCGTTCTTCGTGACTGGATCCGCGTCGTTATCCGTGCGGTCCGCCGGTTTCGTGCTTTCGAGCTGGCCGGTCGTGTGCCCGTGCCAATCGATCCCGCGCTGGAGCCACAGCGCGACGTAGACCAGCGAGAGCAACACGGGTACCTCGATCAGCGGACCGATGACGGTCGTGAAGGCGACGCCGGACCCGACACCGAAGACGGCGACAGCGACGGCGATTGCAAGCTCGAAGTTGTTCGAAGCGGCGGTGAAACCGATGGCGGTCGTCGTCGAGTAGTCCGCGCCGATGCGGTGACCCATCGCGAAGCTGACGACGAACATCACGACGAAGTAGATCGTCAGCGGGATGGCGACCAGGAGTACGTCGGTGGGCTGACCGACGATCCGTTCACCCTGCATCGCGAACATCACGATTACCGTAAAGAGCAGTGCGACCAGCGTCAGCGGATCGACTTTGGGGATGAATTCCTCGTCGTACCACTTTGCGCCCCTGCTTTGAGTGCCGACGTACCGCGAGAGGATACCGGCTGCGAAGGGAATTCCAAGGAAAATAGCGATCGCCTCGAAGACCTGCCAGACCGTGATGTCGAACGCGGCGATCCCCGAAGTCAGCGCCTCCAGGCCGAGTACGTCCGGCAGGAACAGTGCGAAGAAAGTGATGTACACTCCGTAGGTTAAGATCTGGAAGACGCTGTTGAACGCGACCAGGCCGGCAGCGTACTCGCTCGAGCCTTCTGCGAGGTCATTCCATACCAACACCATCGCGATACATCGGGCCATCCCGATGAAGACGAGCCCGAGGAAGAACTCGGGGCGGGCCGGCAATCCGGGAACGACACCGCCGAAGAAAACCAATGCCAGCGTGACCATCAGCGTCGGGCCGATCAGCCAGTTCTGGAGGAGACTCAGGCCCAGGACGCGCCACTGGGAGAACACCGTCGGCAACTGGCCGTAGTTGACCTTCGCCAGCGGCGGATACATCATCAGGATCAGCCCGATCTCGACGAGGTGGAGGTCCTGGATCAGCTGTGTGACGGATGGGGCGGCGTACCCTAGCCCGACACCGATGGCCATCGCGACGAAAATCCAAACGGTCAGGTACTTATCGAGGAAGTCCATCGACCGCGGATCCCCACAGTCCGGACAGTCACAGTCCGGGCCGTGTCCGTGTTCGACTGCGCTCATCGATCCGTCTCCGTGTCGGCCGCCTCGCTCCCCATGCTCCCCTCGAGGACGGTCACGATCGCGATCGCGCGATTGGTCGCCCGGTATTTCTTCCAGCGACCGTCCTTGCGGCTCTCGAGTAATCCCGCCTCGACGAGTTCCGAAAGGGCGTGACTCAGGCCGCTCTCGCTGACCTCGACCAGCGGCTGGAGTTCACAGACACACAACTCCTCGCGAGCAGCGACCAGCGCTCGAACGAGAGTATAGCGAGTCTGGCTTGCCAGCGCCGAGAGCACGTCGAGTTCCGCCGATAGCCGGTCGCCGATGGCTCGTTCTAGTTCGCCCAACTCTTCGAGGCGCACCTGTAGGTCTTCGTTTCGGCACTCCTCCAGCTCGTCGTCGAGGTACCGCCGGAGTCGATCCGTCGCTTGACTCATCGAAAAACACTTGAAGAGTACTTCAATTAAAAATTCCGGACGGTCTCACAGTCTCCCTATATTCTTCATTAATTGGATCCAATGGCATTTTGTGTCCCAACGGATACGATATAGTTGAATAGATTTGAGAATTTATCGCTTCTATCGTCTTCGGAGTACGGTTCTGATGAGTTCCGTCCGGTCAATCGGGTCGGCGAACCGCCGCGTGTTGACAGCCACGCCGTTCGGGCCGCGGCGGAAACGTTGAACCTCTGGCGCTCGAAGCCGTCCGTATGGACCGGACTGTCGTCGACTCGACCGGGAACCACGGGGGTGAGCGACTGTGACGAGCGTTCGCGAGCCGGCCGTCGCAGGCCGTTTTTACGCCGGGAGTGGTCAGGCGTTACGCGAGCAGGTCGCCTCGTGTTACACTCACGCGATCGGTCCGGGATCGCGTCCGGAGGTCGGGAGCGGGGAACCGTCGATCACAGGACTGGTCGTCCCACATGCGGGGCTGCCGTTCTCCGGCCCCGTCGCGGAGCTGATGGCCGGGGGGGGCCGGGAGCCCTCGACCGCGGGCGTCGCGGAGAGCTACGGCTTCGCGGACGCGTTCGTCCTCGATGCCGACGACGACACCGCTCTCGACCGGCCGGTGGTCTGGACCGACACGAAGATCGACGCC
>ENA-ORCS01000692-ORCS01000692.1-marine-metagenome-genome-assembly--contig:-NODE-692-length-19324-cov-3.908090_pt1 | contig 19324 bp, 20 predicted proteins | sample MGYA00237781_ERZ508513 | MGnify/ENA primary metagenome ERZ508513 (study PRJEB26184, sample SAMN06268793) | marine metagenome | isolation source: Eden Landing Ponds, San Francisco, CA, USA | place...
GTTCCGGTAGTCGATGGCCCCCGACACGTCCGCGGCGCGCTCGATTCGGTCGGCGACGCGGAGGCCCCACTCGCGCAGGCGGTCGAGCGCCGCCCACTGGCTGTCGGGCCGCGCGCTCGCGTCGAGGATGTCGTAGAAGAACACCGCGAGCGGGCGGTCGGCGACGACCGAGGGGTCGAGGTTGCGGAGCGTCCCGGCGGCCGCGTTCCGGGGGTTGGCGAAGGCGTCCTCGCCGGCCTCGACGCGCCGAGCGTTGAGGTCGCTGAAGTCGGATTTCGGCATGTACACCTCGCCGCGGACGGCGAGTCGCTCCGGGTGGTCGCCGCGGAGCGACAGCGGGACGGTCGGAATCGTCTTCACCTGCGCGCTCACGTCGTCGCCGCGCCGGCCGTCGCCGCGGGTGGCCGCGCGGACGAACTCGCCGCCCTCGTAGACGACTTCGACCGAGAGGCCGTCGAACTTGGGCTCGCAGACGTAGTCGACCGCGCCGACCTCGCGGCGGACGCGCTCGTCGAACTCCCGGAGGTCGTCGGCCTCGGTGCTCTGGTCGATAGAGAGCATGGGCGCGACGTGCTCGACCGTCTCCAGCGCGTCGATGGGCTCGCCGCCGACGCGGTTCGTCGGGCTGTTGGTCGTATCGAGGTCGAACGCGCCTTCGAGCGCGACGAGCCGGGAGAACAGCGCGTCGTAGGCCGCGTCGGAGACGAGGGGGTCGGCCGCGACGTAGTAGCGGTGGTCGTGTTCGCGGACGGCCTCGCGGAGGAGGGCGGCCTGCTCCTCGGCGGCCTCGCGCGAGAGCGACTCGGCGGGCTCGAACTCGGTCGGCGGGTCGCGGAGATAGGGGTTCGACTCGGTGTCGACGTCGGCGTCGCTCATTGGTTCGGGTGTCGGCCGGCCGGCGGGTAAACGCTCCGGGGTGACGGTAGGACGAGGGCGACTGACGAGTGCGCGCCGGCCGAACCGCCGCGTTCCCGTCGTCCCCGCTCTCCGTGGTCGCTCCCGCCGCCAACCACGGGCAACGCTTGCCGTAACTGACGGTTATTCGTCCGTCGAAGATTATGCACCTGATACATGAACCGAGGCTTCCGCACGCTCGGCCTCCACGCCGGACAGGACCCGGACCCGGCGACAGGGGCCCGCGCCCCGCCGCTCTATCAGACCACGTCGTACGTCTTCGACGACGCGGACCACGCCGCGGACCTGTACGCCCTCGAAGCCGACGGCGACGTCTACTCCCGCATCTCCAATCCGACGACCCGCATCCTCGAACGCCGCCTCGCCGCCCTCGAAGCGGGCGTCGACGCGGTCGCCACCGCCTCGGGGATGGGTGCCCTCGACGCGCTCACGACCGTCCTCGCGTCCGTCGGCGACAACGTCGTCCTCTCGGAGGACATGTACGGCGGCACGGCCTCGTACTTCTCGAAGACCGCCGTCAGACGCGGCATCGAACCCCGGACCGTCGACACCCTCGACGTGGACGCCTACGAGGAAGCCATCGACGACGACACCGCCTTCGTTCACGTCGAGACGGTGGCGAACCCCTCGCTGAAGACGCCGGACTTCGCGGCCGTCGCCGAGGTCGCCCACGAGCACCGCGTCCCGCTCGTCGTCGACAACACGTTCGCCACGCCCGCGCTCTGCCGGCCCATCGAACACGGCGCTGACATCGTCTGGGAGTCCACGACGAAGTGGCTCCACGGCTCCGGCACGACCGTCGGCGGTGTCGTCGTCGACGGCGGAACCTTCCCGTGGGACGCGGCCGACTACGACGAACTCTCCGGGGAGAACCCCGCGTTCGGCGTCGACTTCGTCGAGCGGTTCGGCGAGCGCGCCTTCGCCGAGGCCGTCCGCCAGCGCGCCGTCAGGAGCACCGGCAGTTGCCAGTCGCCGTTCGACGCGTGGCAGACCTTGCAGGGCGTCGAGACGCTCGCGCTCCGGATGCGCGCCCACTGCGACAACGCCCGCCAAGTCGCCGAGTTCCTCCGCGACCGCGACGGCGTCGCGTGGGTCACCTACCCCGGCTTCGAGGACCACGAGACCCACGACCTCGCCTCGGAGTACCTGCAGGGCGGCTACGCCGGCATGGTCACCTTCGGCCTCGACGGCGAGGACGACGAGGCGGCCTACGGGGCCGCAAAAACCGTCTGCGAGTCGGTCGACCTCGTGAGCTTCCTCGCCAACATCGGCGACGCGAAGTCGCTTCTCATCCACCCCGCGTCGACCACGCACGCCCAGCTCTCGATGGACGAACAGTGCGCGGCGGGCGTCGAACCCGATATGCTCCGGCTGTCTGTCGGCATCGAGGACGCCGACGACATCATCGCCGACCTCGATCAGGCAATCGAACACGCCTTGGGTCAGCAGGCCGACGGGGACTCGAAGAGACAATGAGCCGCACGCGAACCACGCCCGGTCGCCGGGTCGAATCCGACGTCGTCGACATCGGGGAACACGAGTTCGAGTCGGGCGAGATACTGCCCGACCTGAAAGTCGCCTACGAGGCCTACGGCGAGTTCGACGGGCAGAACGCCGTCCTCGTCTGTCACGGGCTCACCGGGAGCCAGCACGTCGCCGGCCACGGCACCGACTCGGGCGTCTCCGGGCAGGCCCGCGCGTGGTGGGGCGACATCGTCGGGCCGGGGAAGGCGCTCGACACGAACGACTACTACGTCATCTGCGTGAACGTTCCGGGGTCGTGTTACGGCACCAGCGGCCCGGCCAGCGAGGGGCCGGACGGCGAGCCGTGGGGGACCGACTTCCCGCCGGTCACCGTCCACGACTGGACCCGCGCCCAGCGCCGCCTGCTCGACCACCTCGGCGTCGGCCGCTTACACGCCGTCGTCGGCGGCTCCGTCGGCGGCATGAACGCCCTCGACTGGGCCGTGCAGTTCCCCGACGACGTGGAGCGCCTCGCGGTCGTCGCCTCCGCGGCCCGCCTCGACTCGCAGTGTCTCGGTATCGACGCCGTCGCCCGCCGCGCCATCACCTCGGACCCGAACTGGAACGGCGGCGACTACTACGGCGGCGACCACCCCACTCGGGGGCTCGCGCTCGCCCGGCAGCTCGGCCACCTGATGTACCTCTCGAAGGATTCGATGGGCGACAAGTTCGGCCGCCGGACCGCCGGCCGGGAGGCGGGCCGCGACGCCGTTCCGACGGACCCGGCGGGCGCGTTCTTCCCGTACCGGGACGTGGAGTCGTACCTCGACTACCAGGCCGAGACGTTCGTCGAGCGCTTCGACGCGAACAGCTACCTCTACCTCGTGCGGGCGATGGACGACTACGACCTCGCCGCGGGCTACGACTCGGACGCAGACGCGCTCGCCGCGTTCCCGGGCGAGGCGCTCGCGCTGTCGTTCACCGGGGACTGGCACTTCACCGTCGAGCAGAGCGAGGAACTCGCAGACGCCTTCCGTGAGGGCGCCGCGGACGTCGCCCACCACGTCGTCGAGTCCGACCACGGCCACGACGCCTTCCTCGTCGAACCCGAGAAGGTGGGGCCGCCACTGCGGGATTTCCTCGCCGACGGCCTCGACGGCCGCGCGGTTCACGACACCGTGAGCGAGGACGACGAGGACGAGGGGGAGGCGGACTTCGCCCCCGTCCACAACTCGCTTTTCAGCGGGTGAGCGCCGCGTCGGTGGTCCCGCCGTCGACCGTCGCGGCCGTTCGCCGGCGGTTTTAGGAGGGTCGATTTCGAAGATTACGCTATGGCAGACGAAGACGACGCACCCGGATTCCACACGCGAAGCCTGCACGCCGGCCAGTCACCCGACCCGTCGACGGGGGCGCGGGCACCGCCGATCTACCAGACCACCTCCTATGTCTTCGACGACGCCGACGACGCCGCGGGGCAGTTCGCCCTCGAGAAGGAGGGCCACATCTACTCGCGGCTGATGAATCCCACCGTCGGCACCCTGCAGGAGCGTCTGGCCTCGCTGGAGGGAGGCGTCGGCGCCGCCGCCACCGCCTCGGGCATGGCCTCGCTGGACCTCGCGACGTTTCTCCTCGCGGAGGCGGGAGACAACATCGTCACCGCCTCGGCGCTGTACGGCGGGACCTACACCTACTTCACCCACACCGTCGAACGGCGGGGGATCAGCACCCGCTTCGTCGATACGCTCGATTACGACGCCTACGCCGAGGCCATCGACGACGACACCGCCTACGTCCACCTCGAAACCATCGGGAACCCCGCGCTCGTCACCCCCGACATCGAGCGGGTCGCCGACATCGCCCACGAGCACGGAGTGCCGCTGTTCGTCGACAACACCTTCGCCACGCCGTATCTCTGCCGGCCGCTGGAACACGGCGCGGACCTCGTCTGGGACTCGACGACCAAGTGGCTCCACGGGTCGGGATCGACCGTCGGGGGCGTCCTCGTCGACGGCGGCACCTTCGACTGGGGCGCGCACGCCGACGACTACCCCGAAATCGGCCAAGACAACCCCGCCTACCACGGCGTCAACTTCCACGAGACGTTCGCTCCCGCGGGGTTCACCTACGCCGCCATCGCCCGCGGCCTGCGTGACCTCGGCAACACCCAGTCGCCGTTCGACGCTTGGGTCACCCTCCAGAACCTCGAGTCGTTCCCGATGCGGATGGAGCGCCACTGCGAGAACGCGATGGCCGTCGCGGAACATCTGGCGGACCACCCCGAAGTCGCGTGGGTGAACTACCCCGGCCTCGACTCTCACGAGACCCACGAGACGGCGAGTGAGTATCTCGACGGCGGCTACGGCGGCATGATCACCTTCGGCCTCGCCGAGGGCTACGAGGCCGCGAAAGGAACCGTTAACAACGTCGAACTCGCCTCGCTGCTGGCGAACGTCGGCGACGCGAAGACGCTGGTGATCCACCCCGCCTCCACCACCCACCAGCAGTTGACCGACGAGGAGCAGGCGGCGGCCGGCGTCACGCCCGACATGGTCCGTCTCTCGGTCGGTCTAGAGGACGTCGAGGACATCGTCGCCGACTTGGATCAGGCCATCGACGCGGCGACCTGAAGCGTCTCAGCCGCCGTCGAACGCCTCGTCCAGTCGACCGGCCGCGTGGGCGACCATCGCTCTGATCCGCGTCTTCTGGAGGTTCAGATCCGAGATCAGGCAGCCGGCCTCCTGTAGCGTCCGCTCACTCCCCCGGTATCCGTAGGTACTGCGGGCGAGGCGGCCTTCGGGACAGCGGGTGGTCGCGATCACCGGCACGCCGGCCGCACGGAGATCGGTGAGCGGGTCGACGAGTCGTTCGGTGACGTGTCCGGCACCGGTCGTCGCGAGACAGACCGCGGCCGCGTCCGCGTGAGCGGCGAGATGGGAGGGCGGAGCGTCGACGGTGACGTACACCGCTGCGACGTCGTTCGTGAGACGGTCGGGGTCGGGGTCGAACGTCTGGTCGGGGTTCTCCGCCTGCCGTCGCCACGTGACCGACCCTTCGTCGATGGCACCCACGGGACCGAACTCGGGACACCGGAACGTATCGACCGCTTGGGAGTGGGTCTTGGTCGCCTCGCGTGCGGGCATGACGCGGCCGGCGAAGGCGACGAGGACCCCTCGGTCGCGCGCGCCCGGATCGAGCGCCGTTCGGACGGACGCAAGCAGGTTCGCGGGACCGTCGGGGCTGGGAAGCGACGGGTTTCGCATCGCCCCCGTCACGACCACGGGGGTCGATCCACCGTGACAGAGGTCTAGAAAGTACGCCGTCTCCTCGAGGACGTCCGTCCCCTGTGTGACGACCACGCCGTCCACGTCGGGGTCGGTGTCGAGCGTGTCGACGAGCGCCGCGAGGTCGAACAGCTGGTCGACGGTGAAATGTGGGCTGGGGACGGTCGAGAACTCCTCGACGCGCAGGTCGACATCGTCGAGGGCTGGCACGGCGGACACGAGTTCCGCGCCGCCGAGGTCGGGCGCCGCGTCGCCGCCCGCGTCGTCGGTCGACGCGATGGTGCCGCCAGTAGAGACGACGGCGACGGTCATTGGGCGTCGAGCAGGCCGCGCTCCTCGAACACCTGCCCCAGCCGATCCATCGACGCCACCACGGTGTCACAGGCGGGACGGACGGCGGGTTTGGGGAGAAAGCCGACGGCCAGCCCCGCCACCTCTAGCATCGGGAGGTCGTTGGCGCCGTCGCCGACGGCGACGGTTCGCGACAGCGGCAGGTCGTGGTCGGCGCTGAGCGACTCTAGGGCTTCGTCTTTGGTGCCCTCGATCAGCGGCCCCTCGACGGCGCCGGTCAGGTGGCCGTCGCTGGCGGGGAGGCGGTTGGCGACCACGGTGTCGACGGCGACCCCCGCGCGGTCGAGAGCGCGTTCGACGCCGCGCTCGAACCCGCCGGTGAGGACGGCCGTGTGGTGGCCGGCATCGTTCAGACGGGCGATCAGGTCGGCCGCGTCCTCGCGGAGTCGGACTTGGTCGAAGGCGTCGTCGGCGTCATCGAGGGAGAGCCCCTCCAGCAACGCCGCGCGCTCGCGGAGGCTCTCGGCGTAGCTGAGTTCGTCGTTCATCGCCCGTTCCGTGATCGAAGCCATGCGGTCGGCGACGCCGCGTTGGGCCCCGAGGAGGACCGTCATCTCGGAGTCCGACAGCGTGCCGTCGAAGTCGAAGGCGACGAGTCGCATATCGGCCCCTCGCCGGCCGGGGGTTTGAATCCCCCGCCGCGGCAACGTTTATGTCGGTTCCGTGAGGGGCGTGACGTGCACCGGTCTCCGAGCGATGGTCGACCCTCCTCATCCGCTGAAACGCTGGTCGCTCGCGGTTACAGGGGTGGCTCTCGCCACCGTCCCCGGGGCGCGACTGCTCGTCGGTATGGACCACGTGGCGGCGCTCCTCGAAGGGGTAGTGCCGCTCTTGCTGCTCGGTGGCGTGACCTACGCCGGGGTGGCGTACGCCCGGCGGCGGCCACCGGGGTTCACCGCCGTCGTGACGGCGTGGACCCTCTCGGTCGTCGCCGGGATGGTCGTGGTCGCACTCTGGATCACGACTCTGAGCCGCCTCCACGCCACGATGCTGCCGTTCGCCGCACTCACTCCGGTCGTCACCTCGGTCGGGGCCGTCGCCGGGCTGTGGCTGGGGACGAACAACGCACGCTGGCGGGAACGCGACCGGGCGCTCCGGCGGGAACGCGAGCGGATCGCCTTCCTGAACGAACTGTTCAGGCACTACGTGCTGAACGCCGCGCAGGTGATCGTCGGGCGGGCGGAACTGGTGGCCGAGCGCACCGACGATACCGACGCGACGGTCGTCGCCGACACCGGACGCCGGATGGCGCGACACGTCGAGCAGATGCGGGCGCTGGTGCCGAGCGACGGTGCGTGCTGGCCCGTCGACCTCGCGGCGTCGGTAGCGGCGGCGAGCGAGGGGTTCGGCACGGAGGTCCACGTCGTCGATCAGGTCCCCGAGCCCTGTCCGGTACTCGCTGACGACGCCCTCGACGTGTTGGTGGAGGCGCTCTTGAACCAAGCGGTCGACCGGGCGGGTGGGTCGGTCACGGTCCGAATCGGCGCGACCCGGGCGGGCGAGGACGTACTCCTCACCGTCGACGACGACGCCGCGGACCCGGCCGTGGGAACGGTCGACCCCGCGGCCATCGACACCGACGGAGGCGTCCTTCAGTTCCAGCGCTATCTCGTGGTGACGCTGGTCGAACGGTACGGGGGCGAGATGACGGTGACGAACCGCGAGACGGGCGCCCGGATCGAGATTTGCCTCCCAGCGGCCCCGAGCGACGACGCGTTTGGAAACCCTTAACAGCCGTCCTCGGATCGGTTCGAGTATGAAGGTACTCGTCACGGATCCCATCGCCGACGCAGGGTTGGACCGCCTTCGCGACGCGGGCCACGAGGTCGAAACCGCGTACGACATCGAGGGGGCGGCACTGCGCGACGCCGTCGCCGACGCCAACGCGCTCGTGGTGCGGTCGGGGACGGACGTGACCGAGGACGTGTTCGAAGCCGCGTCCGACCTAGTGATCGTCGGCCGAGCGGGGATCGGTGTCGACAACATCGACATCGACGCGGCGACCGACCACGGTGTCATCGTCGCCAACGCCCCCGAGGGGAACGTCCGCGCGGCGGCGGAACACACCGTCGCGATGTCGTTCGCGACCGCCCGTTCCATCCCACAGGCCCATACCCGCCTGCGGGCCGGCGAGTGGGCGAAAAGCGACTACCTCGGGACGGAACTCAACGCCAAGACCCTCGGGGTCGTCGGCCTCGGCCGCGTCGGGCAGGAGGTGGCGAAGCGTCTCGGCTCGCTCGGGATGGAGCTCGTCGCGTACGATCCCTACATCGGACAGGAGCGGGCCGACCAACTCGGCGCCGAACTCGTCGACTTCGAGGCGTGTCTGGAGCGAGCCGACTTCCTGACGGTCCATACGCCACTGACCCCGGAGACCGAGGGGATGATCGCCGAGGACGAACTCGAACTACTGGCTGGGGGCTATCTCATCAACTGTGCGCGCGGTGGCGTCGTCGACGAGACGGCCCTCGCGGCGGCCGTCGAGGACGGCACGCTCGCCGGCGCCGCCGTCGACGTGTTCGCTGACGAACCCGTCTCGCCGGACAGTCCACTGCTGGCCCTCGACGACGTCGTCGTCACGCCACACCTCGGGGCGTCGACGGAGGCCGCCCAGGAACACGTCGCGACGAGCATCGCCGACCAGATCGTCGCTGCGTTCGCGGACGAGCCGGTCGCGAACGCGCTGAACGCCCCCTCCATCGACGAGAGCGCGTTCCCCCGGGTCCAGCCGTACGTCGAACTCGCGGAGACGGCCGGGAAAGTCGCCGCTCAGATGTTCGACGGCCGGATCTCGGAGGTCCGCGTGCGCTACGAGGGCGACATCGCCGACGAGGATATCGAGTTCGTCACCGCGAGCGGCCTCAAGGGCGTCTTCGAGCCGCTGGAGTGGCAGGTGAACGCGGTCAACGCGCCAAAGATCGCCGAGGAGCGTGGCATCGAGGTGACCGAGGAGAAGACCCGACGGAGCGAGGACTTCCAGAGCCTCGTCACCGTCACCGTCGGCGACGGCGAGGACGAGGTCGGCGTCTGTGGCACGCTCTTTACCGGAGACGACCCCCGGATCGTCCGGATCGACGGCTACCGGGTCGACGCCGTCCCCCACGGCCAGATGCTCGTCGTACGCAACTACGACCGGCCCGGCGTCCTCGGCCTGATCGGGACCGTCCTCGGCGACAGCGACGTCAACATCGCGGGGATGTTCAACGGCCGCGAGACCCTCGGTGGCGAGGCGATGACCGTCTACAATCTCGACTCGCCGGTGCCAGAGGACGCCGCCGGAGAGATCCAAGCCGACGAGCGCATCATCGAGGTGAAACAGATCACACTCGGAAACGGCGAGGACGAGGACACCGAAACGACGGCGGACGACTAGCGCCGAAGGAGGTCGGCGAGGCGTTCGAGGGGACCGGAGTCGGCGGCATCGTCGGCGTCGCGCTCGACGGACGGCCGTCCGTTCGACTCCGTCTGCTGTCGGTCGAGCAACTGCTCGTACCGTTCGACGATCCGCTCGTTCTCGCGGCGCTGTTTCTCGACTGCGGCACGGAGCGCCTCGTTTTCCCGCTCCAGTTCGGCGATGCGTGCCCGAGCGTCGGGGGTGTCGCCGCCGTCGCGCGTGGCGTCGGAGCCGTCGCGACCGCTACTGACCGTCCCCGTCGGGAGCCCGCTCGGAACCATATGACACACGTTAGCACACACGATCAAAAAGCCCCGTCAGACGGCCGTCCGACGGCGGCGAACTCGCAACCTATAGGTGGCGGGCGGTCCTGATCCCGTCCATGAGCGAGGACGACGAGACGTTTCGATCCACGGTCGCAACGGGCTTCCAGTCACGGTTCGACGCCGACGCCGAGACGGCCGACGCGGCGGCGTCGAAGGCGGCGGCGTTCCGGTCGGAGGTAGCCGAGGATCTGACCGCCGAGGAACTGCTCGACGCCGTCGCCGACGCGGACGACTACGAGGACGTCGCCCACCGGTACGATCTGGTGATCGGCACCTTGGCGGCCGAGCACGAGGACTGCACCGACTCGCGGCCCTACCGACTCGCCGGGTTCGACGATCTAGCGGCCGACCCCGAGATCGGAGCGTAACACGGACGCCGCGGACGGCGATTACTCCGCGATGTGTTCTAGGACCGCCTCGGCGTCGTTCGGGACGGGCTCGGGATCGTTGCCCGCCTCGAAGGCGGCGTCGGGATCTTTTAGCAGGTGGCCGGTGGTGAGACAGACTACCTGCTCGTCGGCGTCGACAACGCCTTGATCGCGGAGTTTCCGCAGGCCGGCGATAGAGGCCGCCGAGGCGGGTTCGACGCCGACGCCCTCGCCGGCGAGCGCCCGTTGGGCGTCGGTGATCGCCTCGTCGGAGACCGCAACCGCGGTGCCGCCGGTCGCCCGGATGCCCGGGAGCGCCTTCGGGGCGTTCACCGGGTTACCGATGCGGATGGCGGTCGCGACCGTCTCGACGTCGGGCCAGCGGCGGATCCCGTCGTTGCCCTCCTCGACCGCTTCGACCAGCGGCGCGGCGCCCTCAGCTTGGACGCCGGTGAGTTTCGGCACGTCCGCGGGGTCGAGCGCCCCACTCTGGACGAGTTCGCGGAAGCACTTGTACAGCGCCGAGGTGTTGCCCGCGTTGCCCACCGGGAGGACGATCCGGTCGGGATAGCGTCCTTCGTCGGCGTAGAACCGTTCCATGATCTCCAGGCCGATGGTCTTCTGACCCTCCAGGCGGAACGGGTTCAGCGAGTTGAGCAGGTACACCTCGCCACGCGCGGCGAGGTCTTGGACGATGTCGAGACAGCGGTCGAAGTTCCCGTCGACTTCGAGGATGCGGGCGCCGTGGAGGCTGGCCTGGGCGACTTTCCCTGCAGCCACCTTGCCGGCGGGCAGGAGTACGAGCGTCTCCATCCCGCCGCGGGCGCCGTAGGCGGCCAGCGCCGCCGACGTGTTCCCCGTCGAGGCACAGGCGAGTCGGTCGACGCCGACTTCCTTTGCGACACGGACGCCGACGGTCATCCCGCGGTCTTTGAACGACCCCGTCGGGTTCATCCCCTCGTGTTTCACCCGCAGGTTCGCCACTCCGACTTCCGCTTCCAGACGGGGGACGTAGTGCAGGGGCGTGCCGCCCTCGGGCAGGGAGACACCCGATTCGAACGGGAGCGCGTCGCTGTAGCGCCAGACGCCGTAGCCGTCGTTCTCTGGGCCGCCCACGCGGTCGAAGTCCTCCCAGGTCGGCAGGTCGGCGTACCGCACTTCCAGCAGGCCGTCGCAGTCGTCACAGGTGTAGCGGACGGCGTCGAACGGTGCGAACGTCGCTCCGCACTCGATGCAGGTCAGCCAGACGCCGTCGTCCGCGGCGTCGGGTTCGGACTCGTCGAGGTCGAGGTGTGCGCTCATTATCGGACTCATCAGTGCGCCAGGGAAAAAGCGGCGTGGTTTGCGCGGCCCGGCCAACCGGCCCACCATTCGAACGGGGCTCCCCACGAAGGTTTATCCGGGAGTGGCCGGCCAGCGCGGCGCGTGCGCTGACCACCAGCGCGAAGCGGTCCGCGGGTGTACGGCACGCCGCTTCGCGCCTGCGGACTGTGTCGTCTGTTCGCCACAACTGGCCACAGGGAGAGTCAGGACTGCTCTTCGCCGAACTCGTCGATTCGGCTGTGGACGTAGGCGGCCCACTCGTCCAGGGTGTCGTGCATCAACTCGCGGGCCTCTGGGAGCGGCGTCGCGGCGTACTGGTAGACGTGGCCGCCGCCGTCGAGCAGGCGTCGCTCGCGCTCGGCCAGTCCCTTCTCGCGCAGTGTCGACAGCGACCGGTTGACGTTGCTGCGGTCGCGGTCGAGTTCGGCTGCGAGTTCCTCGACGGTGCTCCCGGGGCTGTCGAGCAGCGTCAGATACGTCCGCACCTCGTGGTCCTGGATGCGGAACACGCACGCGAGGACGTCCGCGAAGGTCGGTTCCTCGTCGAGCATGAGTTCGCGAAACCGGCGGGGTGATGGGTCCGCCTCGACCATTGTACCCGTTCATTGGGTCCCCCGGCGCATAAACGGTCACGTTACACACACCTCGCCCGGTTTCCGGAGTGTTACCGCCGCCGTCCCCTGCTGTTGGTTCCGGCGACCCGTCCGCTATCGACCGTAGCCCTGGTTCTCCAGACAGGTCAGCATCTCCGCGTCGTCGTCGTGTCTGTGCAGGCGCGTCGGGGTGTCACAGTAGAACGTCTCGCCGTCCCAGCGTAGCGTCACCTCGTGTTCCGACCCGAGAAATTCCGTTCGGACGACGACGCGCCGTTCGTCTTTGAGCGTCGCCAGCAACTCCTCGGCGCTTCGCTCCCCGGCGTCGACGACCATCGGGTCGGGCATCGCGTCCGTCTACTCGCGGCCCGTTCTTCAGTGTTCGTTCCCGGACCGGGTCGACTCACCCGAGCAGGCCTGACAGCCCGACACCGAAGACGATAGCGTTGTAGACGACGTGGACTGCCACGGGAACACCCAGCGAGCCTGCCCGCTCGTAGACGGAACCGACGACGAGCGAGACGCCAAACAGTGTCGCGAACGCCAGCGCGAGACCCAGCAGCGACCCGCCGACGAAGCTGAACAGGTGGACACTCAGGAACGCGAACGACGCGAGGACGACGGCGGGCCAGGACCCGAGTGTTCGGGCCAGGCGGCGCTGGATGGCCCCGCGGAAGAGCATCTCCTCGGTGAGCGGGACCACCAGAACGCCCATGACGGCGAACGTCGCCAGCGCCCACGTCTCGGTGAAACTCGCGGTGACAGTCGAGGACGGACCCTGCACGTCGAACACCGTCGAGAGAGCGGTCGAACCGAGCCACACGGCGAGCGCACCGCCGAGACCGACCGCGACCCGGCGCAGGTCCTCGCCGGCGGGGACCGACAGATCGAGGCCGCCGAGCCACCGCGACGCGTAGGCGCCGCCGACGCCGACGAACGTCGCTTCGAGCAGCACCTGTCCGACCAGCACCGTCCACGCGGGCAACTGCTCGGGGACGCCGCCCTGTTGCAGGACGACGGCGACCACGGGCACCGCTCCCAGCAGGTTCCCGACCACCGCGCCGGCCACCCACAGCGCCAGCGCGACCCCCAGCGCTCGCCCTATCGACTTCCAGTCCCGGCCCGACCCGGGTGCATCTGACTGTCGATTCACGTCTCCGACGGTTTCACTCATAGCAGTCCATCGAAGGGCAGGGTCCGACAAAAATTATTTCTGAACGACTGTTCTGTTCGCGCGTTTGCAGAAGCCAGGTTCACAAAAGCGCAGTGCTGGCGCGCGTGTCCGCCGATTCGTCTGCGGTCCGTAGACTGCGGGTCACTCCCGCTCGGTCGCCACGACCGAGAGGTCGTCGTCGAGGGTAACCCGGATCCGGTCGCCGTCGAGTTCGAACGGGACGGTGACGCGGTCTCCATCGCTGTGGACGGTCGTCCCTGTTTTCGCGGTCGGCAGGGGTGGTTCCCACGGAATGGTCCCGAACGCGTCGCGTCCGTGGTCGTGGAAGAAGGCGACGACCGGCGGGGGTGACGAGGGCGACGGGCGCGGGGTGGCCGAAGCCGCCGACGCTACAGACCGAACACGAGATGGCCGCGTAGACGTCGTACCCGTAGAAGGCGTCCCAGGCCTCGTAGTCACCGTCGTCGAGGCGGCGCTCGACCGTGGCGCCACAGCCGTGACAGACGCCCTGACCCAGGAGTGCGACCTCGTGGTGGCGCTTTCGAACGGCGGCCGTCAGTGCCGCTTCGGGCGTGCGTCTCTCGAAGCCGCTGGCGGGGAGGTCGACCGCGTGCTGGAACGTCTCGCAGGCCGGACACCGGACGTAGAAGCAACTGTTCGCCGGGTATTCGGCGAGCAGGGCTTCGCCACAGTCCGGGCACGCGCCGACCTCGAACGGGTCGACCGTCTCGCGGTCTGTCAGTCGACCGGAGACGACCGCCCGGTAGAGGAAGTGGCCGGACGGCTGGAGCAGGTACCCGTCGTCGGTCTTGTAGACGAACGTCCCGACGAGTTTGTCGAGGTGGTAGTTGAACCGGCCGCTGTCTTCGGCGTCGACCCGCTCCATGAGCTCCGAAAAGGACAGCGGTGCGGGGACGATCCCGTCGTCGCGGACCGACTCACCGAGTTCAACGACGATCTGCGCCCGCGTCTCCTCGCCGATGATATTCAGTGCCTTCTCGACCGACAGCGGGTCACCGGGGTCCGGATACTGTGACTCGTGCTCGCCGTCCTCGTCGGGTGTGTCTCCACTCGTCCCCTCGCGCGTCGCGTCCGATTCCTCGGCGATCCCCGTCTCGTCTCCCGGTCGCGGCGTCGATTCACCCTCTCCAGGGGGTGTCTCTGCCATAGCGGCGTCTGTACGCGGTTGTATGTAAGCGTTCCGTCATTCGCGCCGCTCGACGCCGACCGGGACGGACAGCCGCCACGCGACGAGCCCGCACAGGCCGAACGCGTAGGCGTTCAGCGACCCGTGGAACGTGACCATCGTATCGAGTGTCAGCCCCAGTGGTGGGTTCCCGGTGTAGGCACCGATACCGTAGCCCAGCGCCAGTGCCATCGACACCGGGAGCGCGAGTGCCGCCAGCCCCAGGAGGGCCCGCTGGGCGCGTGGGCGCTGCGAGGCCACGCGGACGGCGACGTACCCGCCCAGCAGCGCGACCGCCAGCGTGAACGCGCCCACCGCGGCGAACTCGACGACCGGCGAGAACGAGATCCCGACTGCGATAAGCGCCGGGCCCATGAGCACGACGGCCGCCAGCGGCCGGTAGAGGGGGTCTCCCGTCGGACCCACGCACCGCCCCGCGAACCCTGTAAACACCGGCAGGACGAACCCCGCGTAGTGGAAGTGCACCGCAGTCAGCAGGATTATCGCGGGATCGAACCAGAACGTAACGTTCAGATGCGAGAGGACGAGTGCAACGCTCCCGACTGTCACGTACGCGAACCCGGCGTCGATCAGCGTCTCCGGCGCGGTGAATGCGGTCCATACGCTGTCCGGTTCACCCCTGCCGTTCGGGCCGCCCGTCCCGTCACCGCCGTCGCGTTGCCACACGCTCCCGAGTCGGTCCCGGACTCGTGCGAGTCCCGCCAGCCCCAGCAACGCCGTGACGAGTACCCACGGCACCGCCAGCGCAGCTGCGGTGGTTCCCGGCGGGATCACCACCGATATCGTCACGAGCAGGGCGCCGACGGGCTGGAGCAGTGTCGCCGCGGCGTGAAAGCGGTCGGCCACGCCCGAAAACCGCGGGCGGGCGGCCATCCGTACGCCCACCGGGACGAGCACCAGCGGCGCGAGCGCCAGCGGCTGTTCGATGGGGCCAAAGAGGATCGCGAGGCTCACGAACGTCCAGACGAAGGCGCCGCCCGCGGCGCTCACGTCACCCAGCGCGTAGCCGCGTATCTGCCAGCGTGCTGCGTCGACGCCCGGCGTCTCCGTCCCCGTCACGCGCCCCGGCCGCTGCCCGGCGGTGTCGTCCGACGTCTCGCTGGCGTCGGCGCCCTCGCTCATTCCGGCGGGAGCGACGTCAGACGCGTCGGTTTGAGCGTCTCGGGGACGGGATCCATCCCCTCGCGCTCCTGGGTGAACGTCCCTCCATAGCGGAGGATCCGCCCCGCGAGTGCGTTCCGGACCGTCCCGAGGACGTGATAACACTCGTCGGCCTCGTCGTAGCGGTCGCGTACCTCGACGTCGGCCGCGAACGGGCCCGGGAGCGGGATGTAGTGGTTCCCGGCCCGTGCCCACTGGCGGCCACCGCCGACGACGAGCACGCCGTCCTCGACGTGCGGACGGAGTTCGCTCGCGATCAGTCCGCCCCGGCCCAGGAAATCCAGCAGCCGCTCGTGCTCGTGGTCCCAGACGGTCACCGAGTCGAACCGCCGCTTTCTGGTACCGAACTCGAACGTTCGCCGGGTGGTCATGGCCTCGTAGCCGTCCTGTCGGTAGGCGACCGTCGTCACAGTGAAAGGGACGTCGGTGCCCGTCTCCGGAAAGAGCAGGTCCCGGGCGGGCATCGCGTAGAGAACCGGCAGCGCGAGCGTGCCGTTGTCGATGTCCATTTCGCCGTGCCCGACGACGGCGTCGTCACCGGGGCCGATCCCGTACCGTTCTCTGACTCTGGGATGGAGGTCGTCGACCGCGTCGCCCAGCGCGCGCTCGTAGACGCCGGTCATCTGTCGGTCCCGTCTCCGGTCGACCGCCCCTGTATCCGGGCAACCGGTCGGTCTCTAGCGACCGGTCGGTTCCCCGTCCGCCGGGCTCGCCCTGCACACTCGTCCATGACTGGACTTGGCGCGCCCCCGACAAGAGGGTTGTTCACGGTGCAATCGAGCGGATGGGTTAGGCCGGCGGGACGGGGACGGCTTCTGGGCCGTCGGCCAGCGCCGCGAGTACCGCCTCGACGGTACGTTCGCGCCCCGACGAGGTGAAGAACTCGTGGCCGCCGTCGTAGAGCACGGTCCGGGCGGCCGGCGCGTGGGCGCCGATGGCGTCGACGCCGACGACGCGGTCCTGCAGGCTACAGAACACCACCGAGTCCTCCCGGAAGGGCGGCAGTCGCTCCTGGGCGTCGACGATCGTCCGCAGGAACGCGGGTGCGGCGTAGTCGGCCCCGTCCGCCAGCTGGCGCTCGGTCGCGAGGTCGCCCAGCGCACCCGGATCGTCCGGCACCGGGATGACCGGCCGGCTCGTCGGGAGCGCGACGAGCAGGCGCTGGAGCAGCCCTCCCTCGTCGGCCAGGCCCCACCACGGGCTCAGGTACACCCGGGGAACGTCCGCGTCGAGGTGTGCGGTGATGAGACCGCCCGTGCTGTGTGAGAGGATCCGGTCGGGTGCGGTCGTGTCGTACCGTTCCTGGGTCGGGGTGAGATACTCCCGCTCGAAGTCCGAGATGTGGACCGGGATCTGTCCGACGTCGACGACGTAGCCCGCGTCGACGAGTTCGTCGACGAGCCAGCGGACGTTCTCGTGGTCGGTTCTGTTGCCCCACCCGAGCACGAACATGAGTCGCCGGTCGCCGCCCTCGTCGAACTCCGTGAACTCCATGTTAGGGGTTTCAGTTCACTCACGCAAAACTCTACCCTGCCGACGAACCTCGCGTCAGAGGGCCGTTCACAGGTGACGGCAGTGCGAGTGTGACCAGTTCGACACCTCGTGGGGAGATCTCACCGCTACAATTCGCGTGAGACGACGGTGTCGAGGTCGACCGAGAGCCAGTATTCTCGACCTCGTCGCCGTTGGCCACCGAGGAGTAGGCGATATAGCACTGGACGTCGTCGGAGCGCGACCGGACGATCGACGGGAGCACGTCGTCGGGTGCGACAGCGGGGCTCAGTTTCTGTCCGACGGTGACGGGCGACTCCGTCTCGCCGGGGCGCGGTGCTCGGGCATACTCTCCGGTCGAGTGGCGCCGACGCTGTTCCCAATCAGTTACCACCGTCGAGGCCGCCGCTACGGACCGGTAGGCGACTGGTACGGGGCGGAACTGAGGCGAGTGAAGTACGAGGCAGGACAGGACCGATACGATTTAACCGATGCCGACCCCGGAGTCGCATATGTCCGGAACCGTCCACCACGTCGGTACCACAGTCAGCGACCTCGACCGCGCCGTCGACTTTTACACCGAGGTGTTCGACCTCGAGGTTCTGCAGCGATTCACCGGCTCCGGCGAGGCCTTCGCCACCGGCGTCGGCGTCCCCGGCGGGACGGGACAGTTCGCCCACCTCGATGGCGACGGCGTCGTCGTCGAACTCGTCGAGTACGACCCCGAAGGCGACGACGCGGCAGCGGAGAACGTCAACGACCGGGGCGCGAAACACCTCGGGTTCGGCGTCGACGACGTCGAGGGCTTCTACGAGGACCTCCCCGACGACGTCGAGACGCTCAGCGAACCCCAGACCACCTCGACGGGGACGACCATCCTCTTTCTTCGCGACCCGGAGGGGAACCTGATCGAAGTGCTCGACGCCTGAAAAACGGGTCAGTCTGCGAGCGTCGAGACTACAACTCCTCGAGTACCGCGTCGAGCTCGTCGTAGTCGGGGAATTCGGGCCACTCGCTGGCGACCCAGGCGTACTGGACGACGCGCTCCGTATCGAGGACGAACACCGCCGGTCGGGGTTCGCTGACCCCGCTCATCCCGTCGAGGTCGTGGACGATATCGTACTGTTCGGCGACGCCGTTGGCGGGATCCGAAAACAGTCGGGCGTCGACGCCCCGGGCGTCGAGCAGGTCCGTGTGCTCGTAGGGCGTCGAGATGGAGAGGCCGACGAGTTCGTAGTCGTCGCTGTCGAGCCAGCCCCGGTCGCGGACCTCGTTCCAGACGTACGTCGCCGGGAAGGCCCCGTCCATCGAGTGAAAGACGAGCACGACCGGTCCCTCGTCGGTCAACTCCGAGAGGGCGGCGTCTTCCCAGTACTCCCCGGTGACGAGCGGACGCTCGAAGTCGGGTGCCTGCTCGCCGACTTCGGGCGGGTCGGCCGGTGGGAGGTCGACGACCTCGAAAGGGAGATCCATCAGTGTGCCTCCTCGGACAGACCCTCGCTCTCCGGGCCGTAGGTCCGGTCGAGATACGCGACGATGTTGGCGCTCTCGGACATCGTGACGCCCGTCGACTCGTCGACGATGGCCGGCACCGTGCGCGCGCCGGTGAGTCGTTTGACGACGTCGCGGTCGCCGTGCATCGGCTCGACGAACCGCGACCGGTAGTCCAGGTCGTACTCGTCGAGTACTCGCACCACCCGCTCGCAGAACGGACACGCCTGCAGCCGGTACAGCGTGATCGCTGGGTCGCTCATGCCAGTTTCCAGTACGACCGGAGCCGTGTAAGGCCTTCGCCCGCGGGCGCGGACGAGAACGGCGCCCACTCGTCGAACGGTCGCTCCCGGATCCGGCTACGACGCTCGACTGCGAACGTTCAAGTACGGTCACGAGACCACCCGGGAACATGACCGGTTGCGACGCGCACGCCGCGAGTTCGGTCGCCAGCGACGGCCGCGCCGCGAGTTCGGTCGTCGGGGTGGTCCTGCTGGTCGGAGTGACGGTGACACTGGCGGCCGCTGGCGGCGCGGTCCTGGCGTTTGGGTCGGCACTGGACGAACCCCCGCCACGCGTCGCCTTCGAGGCGAGCCTCGACGCGACCGACGGCTGGCCGGACGGGCAGTTGCTCCGGCTGGTCCACGAGTCGGGCGAGCCCGTTCCGGTCGAGGCGGTGGCGCTGGTCGTCGAACTCGACCGGACGGACGCTCGGGCTCGCCTCTCCGGATTCCCGACGCGGCGGCTCACTGGCGAGAACGTCCGGGGGCGCGACGTCTTCGACA
>ENA-ORCS01000693-ORCS01000693.1-marine-metagenome-genome-assembly--contig:-NODE-693-length-19304-cov-4.016955_pt1 | contig 19304 bp, 22 predicted proteins | sample MGYA00237781_ERZ508513 | MGnify/ENA primary metagenome ERZ508513 (study PRJEB26184, sample SAMN06268793) | marine metagenome | isolation source: Eden Landing Ponds, San Francisco, CA, USA | place...
TCGAACTCGACGAGCATCTCGTCGCCCTGGACGTCGTCGGAGACGTTCTTGTAGTAGGCGACGTTGTAGATGGGCTCACACCCGCCGGTCGTGTTGCCGACCATACTGGTCGTCCCGGTGGGGGCGATGGTCGTCGTGTTGTGGTTGCGAACGGGGAAGCCGTCCGCCCACTCGTCGGCGTCGAGTCCCGTCTGCTTCTCGAACCACTCGCTGTACTCGGTGGGGTCGGCGAACTTGGACCTGTCCCACTCGCCGAACGTTCCCCGATCTTCGGCGAGTTCGTGGCTCGCCCACTTCGAGCCGTGGTTGATGTGGCGCATCAGCTGGCGGGCGACCTCGTTCGAGGAGTCGGAGCCGTACCGCAGGCCGAGCTGGATGTACAGCTGTGCCAGGCCCATCACGCCGAGACCGACCTTGCGCATCTGCCGGACAGTCTCTTCGATCTCGGGGACCGGGAAGTCCGACATGGTGACGACGTTCTCCAGGAAGCGCGTCCCCATCTCGATGCGGTAGTCGAACTCGTCCCAGTCGATCGCCTCCGCGAGGAAGGCGTCGACGGCGTCCTCGTGGGTGGCGTACTCGTCGCCGTGTGCGTCGTACCAGACGCGCCAGTCCGGGGCGTCCTCGGCCGCGAGCGTCGAGAGGTTGATGTGCCCGAGGTTGCAGGCCTCGTACTCCTCGAGGGGCTGTTCACCACAGGGGTTGGTCGCGAGGATGCGGTGGTCCGGGTGTTGTTCGACGTCGAAGGAGTGTTCCTTGTTGACGCGTTCGAGGTAGATGATCCCGGGTTCGCCGTTCTCGTGGGCGCCCTCGATGATGTGCTCCCAGAGTTCCGCGGCGGGGACCGACAGCACCTCGCCGACCTCGACGTACTCGCCGAGGTCGAACATGTCGTACAGTTCCTTGGTCTCGGCGGTGGCGACGTGGGGTTCCCCCGTGCGCGGGTTCGTGAACGTGTAGTCCTCGTCGGCTTTCACCGCCTCCATGAAGCGGTCGGTGACACCCACCGAGATGTTGAAATTAGAGAGGTGGCCCTCGACGGCGTTGCGCAGATGCTTGGGTACCTTGCCGTCGTCGTCGATGAGGTCGCGGGCCTCCTCCAGGGCGTCGGCGAAGGAGTTGTGCGTGAAGTCGTCGGGGTCGTTCAACCGCAGCGTCTGGGCCAGCGAGACGTCCTTGTTCTTGGCGTGGATGAACTGGATGACGTCCGGGTGAGAGACGCGCATGACGCCCATCTGGGCCCCCCGGCGGGCGCCCCCCTGCGCGATGGTCTCACACATCTGGTCGAACGTGCGCATGAACGTGATCGGCCCCGACGCGATCCCCCCGGTCGACCCGACGGCGTCGCCGTACGGGCGCAGTCGCCAGAAGGCGTAGCCCATGCCACCGCCGGACTGGAAGACCTGTGCGGCCTCCTTGGCGGTCTGGTGGATGTCGTCGATGTCGTCCTCGGGACTGTCGACGAAACACGCCGAGAGCTGCTGGAGTTCGTCGCCGGCGTTCATCAGCGTCGGCGAGTTCGGCATGAAGGAGAGCTGCTCCATCAGGTCCTGAAACTCCCCGGCAGTCCGTTCGACGTGGCCCCGGACCTCCTCGGGGAGTTCGGGCACGACCGTCTCGTAGGCGAACTTGTTGACGTTGTACTGCGAGAGGGTCGTCTCCGCGTCGTCGTCGGCAGTGACGCCCGCACCGAACACTTCCTCGGCGAGTTCGTCTCGCCGGGGGTGGTCGGGCTTGAGCTGGTCGGGCGTGACCGTGACCTCGACGCCCTGGTTGTCGGCCTCGTAGACGGCCTCCGCGAGCGCGATGTTCTTCGCGACGCGGTCGAACAGGTCCGCCTGGGACTCGACGAGGTCGCCGTTGGCGTCCTTGCGGAGATACCGTGCCGGCAGAATGTTGTGATACGCGTTGCCCGTCAGCCGCTCCTCGAGTGTGTCCCCCGTCGTCCGTTTTATCGGTAACTGCAGGTCGTCCGCTGTCAGCTCCGCGTTACTCATTCGCACCACCCCGGCGGCCGGCCCCGTGACCGGCACTGTCGCTGTGATCGTGTGGCCTCGTTCCTATCATCTGTGACGGAAATTCTGTTTGCGTGCGTCCCAAATAACCCTTTGGTTTACGGGTAATTGTCGCCCCATGCACCTGTCTATATGATTATCCAAAGCGGCGGCTATCCGTGTAGCTCTTCCGTATACCCGTGCGTTCCATCTAGACTGGAGAGACGATATTAAAGATGCCCAGACCGGAGTGAAAGTGGTCGTTTCGACTGCAGATACGCAAGAGAGCGATGGGATTCGCACGAGAAACAGTAGGGGGTCCACACACCTATCTCTGTCGTCGACCGCCGCGGCTCGTCCGGAACAGTGCCGGGCCACGCAACTATCAGAGAACGTATGTCTTCGACAGACACGCCCGTTCTATCGGCGCAGCGGTCTCGTCGAGTTATAGTCCGATTTCTTCTATACTCGATCTGGTAGGTAAGGGCAGATTACCGGGGGGCAGTACGGTGACGGGGGCGTCCGTATCTTTATTCCCGAGGGGCGAGAGGGGTCGGATATGCTCTCGACGCAAGCACCGTTCGTGTTCGGGTCGGTCCCGCTCCAACTGGGCGAGTTTTTCCTCTCGCCGCTCGGGGCACTCGTCCTGCTCGCGGGCTTCGCCGTAGTGATCCTCGTCGGTCGTTTCTTCCTGAAGGTCGCGTGGCGACTCGTCGTGATCGGGATCATCGTCGTCGGGACGCTGTACATCCTCGGCCTGCTCGGGTTCAACTTCCTCTAGGACGTGGGTTCGAACCCGACCTCGGCGTGAGTCAGGTGACGGTGTACCCGCCGTCGATGAGGACGGACTCGCCGGTGACGTACCACGCTGCCTCGCTCGCCAGGTAGACCGCCAGCGGCGCGATGTCCCCGGGACTCGCGAACTCTTCGACGAGCATCTCCGAACGCCACGTCTCCAGGACGTCGTCGCCGTGGACGATGTTGTCCGTGATGACGTACCCCGGATTGATATTGTTCACCCTGATACCGTGTTCGGCCCACTCGGCTGCCAGCTGGTTCTTGAACGCCTCCAGTCCGCCCTTCGAGGCCTGGTAGTCGACCTGCCGCTGGGGGTAGTTGGCGATAAAGGCCGACATCGACGAAATGTTGATGACCGTGCCGCCGTCGCCCGCTTTCATCACTTCGCCAGCGTACTTCGAACAGCGGTATGCGCCGGTGAGGTTGACGTCGATCGTCTCGGCCCACTCCGCGACCGACTTGTCCTCGACGGCGTTGTGGTGGACGATCCCGGCGTTGTTCACGAGGATGTCGAGGTCGCCGAACTCGTCGACGGTCGCCGACACCATCGCCTCCACGTCGTCCTCGTCGGTGACGTCGGTGCGGACAGCGAGCGTCTCGGCGCCCGTTTCCTCGGCGATCGCCTCGGCCGCCTCGCGTCCGCTTTCGGCGTCGCGGTTGGCGACGACCACGTTCGCTCCCACCTCGGCCATCCCCTCGGCGATGGCCCGTCCGATGCCGCGGTTGCCGCCCGTGACGACTGCCGTCTGTCCGTCGAGTCTGAACCGGTCCAGGACTGTCATGTACACCCGAACGGCCGGCGACGGCTTCAACGTCCGGGCTCCGGTGATCCGGGACCTGTCGGGTCGCTGGCGCCGGGGACGCGAACGGGAGAGCGCGCGGGAGGTGCCGGTCAGTCGACCGGATCGACGGCCGTGATCTCGCAGGTCTACCGCGGAACCGACACACTCGCGAGACCGCTCCCGGTCAGCTCTCGTGGATCCCCTGGCGCTCTTTTTCGAGGCGCTGGCACCCGACCACCAGCGAATCGGGGAGGTCGGTCGCCTCCGAGTGCAGGGCCTCGAACACGACCGCGATCTCGTCGAACCGGGGCCCGGGAAACGCCCGAAACGGGTCGGACTCCCACCGGACGAACCCCAGTTCGTCGAGCAACGGCAGGTGAACGTGTCGCAACTCGATCCGGAGTGTCTCGCTGTCGACAGGGACGTTGGGATTCACCGCGCTCTCGGGCAACGACACCGGATCGGCGTCGCCCGCGTCCAGGAGCGAAACCACCAGCTGGCGACGTGGTTCGGCCGAGGCCGCCCGGAACACCTCGTCCCACCGGTCGACGACTCGCCGGCCGTTCTCGAACCGTGTACTCGACATCGGCCGTGATACGAAGCGCTCGCAGTTAAGTGTAGCCCATAGATCACGTCTGCCCCTCGCCCCGACCGGTGTGTGGGCTCACGTCCGTTCTGGAGCGGCGCTACTCGACTGAGACCGTCCGGTCGTCGAACACGACGACGCTGTAGTCCGCGTATTCGAACTCGACGGACGCCCGGCCGGGACCGTCGCCCCGGGTCGAGGCAAGCAGGACGTCGAGCGCCTCCGGATCGACCGCGTCGTAGAGCGGCGGGAGTTCCGTTTCGTCCACGCCGTCGCGCGCCGCGACGGCGCTGACGACGGCCTCCGAGTATTGTAGAGCCATATGGCTCCCGCAAACAGGATTCATCTCGACCCTGAGGTAGGCGATAACTCACTTATGTGCTGTGATCGGCCGTTCTGGCGCCCGTACACGGATTCCATGTGGTAACAACGTGGCCCGGAACGGGCACACGACCGACCGCCTCACAGCGGGATGTTCCCGTGTTTCCGGTCGGGATGGTCGACGCGTTTCCCCTCCAGACTCTCCAGGTCGTCTATCAGTCGGGCGCGAGTCGCGGCGGGTTCGACCACGTCGTCGAGATAGCCCCGTTTCGCGGCGGTGTAGGGGTTAGCGAAGGCGTCGCGGTACTCCTCGATGAGTTCCTGTCGTTTCTGTTCGACCTGTTCGGCGGCCTCGAGTTCGTCGTCGTAGAGGACGTTCACGGCGCCCTCGGGGCCCATGACCGCGATCTCCGCGCCGGGCCAGGCGTAGTTGACGTCCGCGCCGACGTGCTTCGAGGCCATGACGTCGTAGGCGCCGCCGTACGCTTTCCGGGTGATCACAGTGAGGAGCGGCACCGTCGCCTCCGAGTAGGCGTACAGCAACTTGGCGCCGTGTTTGATGATGCCGCCTCGTTCCTGGTCCTTGCCGGGCATGAACCCCGGTACATCGACGAACGTGACGATCGGGAGGTTGAACGCGTCACAGAAGCGGACGAACCGCGACCCTTTCAGCGAGGCGTCGATGTCGAGCGTCCCGGCGTTGACCCGGGGCTGGTTCCCGACGACGCCCACCGATTGGCCGTCCAGGCGGGCGAAGCCCGTCACGATGTTGCGGGCGTAGCGGGGCGCGACCTCGAAGAAGGAGTCCTCGTCGAGAACGCCCTCGACGACGCGGACCATGTCGTACGGTCTCTGCGGGGCGTCGGGCACCACCTCGGGCAGGTCCTCGTCGCGCCGGTCGGGGTCGTCCCAGGGATCGACGCGGGGCGGGTCCTCGACGTTGTTGCTCGGCAGGTACGACAGCAGATACCGGATGTCGTCCAGGGCCTGCTCCTCGGCGGCGGGCGTGAAGTGTGCCACCCCGGACTCGGTGGCGTGGGTGTCGGCCCCGCCGAGCTCGTCGAAGGTCACCTCCTCGCCGGTGACCGTCTCGATGACGTCCGGGCCCGTGATGAACATGTGGCTGGTGTCTTCCACCATGAAGATGAAGTCCGTAATCGCGGGCGAGTAGACCGCACCGCCGGCACAGGGGCCCATGACGGCCGAGATCTGGGGGACGACGCCCGAGGCGAGTTGATTGCGGTGGAAGATGTCGGCGTAGCCCGCCAGCGAGTCGACGCCCTCCTGGATGCGCGCGCCGGCCGAGTCGTTGAGACCGATTATCGGCGCCCCGGTCTCCATCGCCTTGTCCATGACCTTGCAGACTTTCGCGGCGAACTCTTCGCCGAGTGCGCCGCCGAAGACGGTGAAATCGTGAGCGAAGACGAAGACGGTGCGGCCGTGGACCTCGCCGTACCCGGTGACGACACCGTCGCCGGGGACGTGTCGCTCGTCCATATCGAAGTTCGTCGAGCGGTGTTCCCGCAGGCTGTCGATCTCGACGAAACTGTCGTCGTCGAGGAAGTAGTCGATGCGCTCGCGGGCGGTCTTCTTGCCTTTCTCGTGCTGGGCGTCGATCCGGTCCTGGCCGCCGCCCAGTCGCGCCTGTTCCTTGCGCTCGCGCAGGTCCTCGATGTCCTCCTCGCGGGTCACAGCGGTCCCTCCCGTCGGCGCGTCCCTGTGGTCATTGCCAGTCAATGGTGGGTTCCGGAAAAAAGCGTTTCCCGACTCGCTCGACCGACCACGGCACGGGCCCGTCGCCGGGACGGTCCGATCAGAGACGCTTTTTACGCGCCGGTGTCTCTCCCGGGTCGTGAAGAACGTCACGGCGCGCGAGTCCAACCCCTTCGGGTTCGACCCACCGTGCGAGCAGTTCGTCCCGGGTTTCGGCGACGCCAACGCCCACTTCCACGTCGTCGGCGACCACCCCGGCGTCCACGGCGGCGCCGACACCGGCTACCCCTTCACCGGCTTCGAGTCGAGCGAACGCCTCCAGCGCGCGCTCCAGGCGGGCGGCCTCCTGAAAGAAACCGGCACGCCCCCCGTCGTCGAGCGGACCTACTTCTCGTATCTCCACATGTGCGTCCCGGAAGGGGTCCCGACCCCGCAGGACTACGCCGACCTTCAGGCGTTTTTCGACGCGGAGGTCAGGGCGATCACCGCCCACGTCCTCCTGCCGGTAGGCGAGCGGGCCACGAGACACGTCTTCCGGCACATGAGCGCCGAACCCGCCGAGGACGTCGACATGGACGAGTGGCACGCCACCGAACTCTCGGGGAGTGGCTGGCTCATCTACCCGGTCAAAGACCCCGCAACGTGGGACGACGACGACGAGGACGCACTCGTCGCGGCACTCGAGACGCTCCGCCAGCGCGACTACCGCCGCGAGGCCGACCTCGGCCGCTTTCTCCCCGGTGACGACCCGTACATGGTCCGGTAGGCGTTCGTCGGCCGGGTTCAGGCCGCGATCCGGTCGACGAGCGGGGCCACGCGCTCGTCCCCGTCCAGGTCCGCGAGCAGCGCGTCGCGCTCGACCGCCAGTTCGAAGCGTGGACGACCCTTCCCGGTCGCGGAGGTATCCCCGCGGATCGCCGACAGCAGTCCGGCGGCTTCGAGTTCGTTGAGCGCGCGGGAGACCTCTCCTTCGGAGGGCGTGCCGACCACGTCGGTCGCGACGGCGTCGAGCGAGTCCCTGCACGCGCGACGGATCTCACCGGCGTGGGCCGGCGTGGCCCCCTCGTCCGCGAGGTCGACGACCCCGAGCAGGACGACGCGGTGAGTCAGTGACGTCTCCTCGATCCCGGCAGTTTCGCTCATGTCACTCGATTCGACCGGATCCGGAATAACGGTTGTGTAGTTCGCCGACCCTCGAGAGGGGCTCCGGCGTTCAGTTCCCGGACGTGTTCCGCGCCGGCAGTTGCGGGATGAGCCACGCGAGGAAGTGGTCGGGACTGCGGGTCTGGGTCCAGACGCGCCCCTCGCCGCTGAACTCACAGACCAGTCCCTCGCCGCTGAACAGCGTCGACTTCAGCCCGCCGACCTTCCGAACCGAGAACTCCAGCGTCTCCTCGAAGGCGACGATGTGTCCCGTGTCGACGATGTGCGTCTCGCCGGCCTCGATAGTTCGCTCCTCGATAGCGCCGTAACTCGAGAGGAAGGCCGGCCCGCTCCCCTGTAACCGCAGGAGGAAGAGCCCCTCGCCGCCGAAGAAGGTCCGTGTGCCGCCGAACTCGGTGTCGACGTCGATCGACGGGTCCGACGCCAGAAACGACGTCGACTGGACGTACAGCGTCTCGTCGGTCAGGTCGTGATGGGAGACGTCGCCCGACAGCGCGGGTGCCAGCTGGAGTTGTCCCGACTCGCGAGCGGTGAACGTGTTCATGAAAAACGACTCGCCGCCGAACACCGACCGGGAGAGCGACTTCAGGATGCCTCCCTCGGCACTCGTCTCCACGTCGATCCCCGGTGACTGGCTGACCATCGCACCCGCCTCCGACCGGACCGACTCCCCGGCGTCGAGGTCGAGCGTGAGCTGTGCGTAGGACGGCCTGTGAGCGATCTCGTGCTCCATAGCGCGTAGACACGCGGCGCACTTGAGAAGGTTGTTACCAGTCAGATGTGTGCGGACGGCATCCGCGGGACGGAGTCCGCGGGCGACCGGACTCGGCTCTCGGACGGCGTGGCACCGACGGCCGTCGGCCGGAGCGCGGACTGTCGGTCGGTCTGTTCGTCGAGCGACCCCCCGTCCGAGACCTGTGCCTCGATGAACCCGACGCGGACGACGAGCTCGCGGTCGAACTCCTCGCTCAACTGGTCGTCCCAGCGCTGGGCGAGGTCGGGTGGTGCCTCGAGGTCACGGGGGATACCGACGAGGACGTTCACCCGCGGTTCGTTCCCCAGGAGCAGGTCGATCGGTTCGTAGTCGACCGTCACCGAGACGAGTTCGACGCCCTCGATGTCGGCCTCGTCGAAGCGTTGCTGGAGCTTTCCCCGGGTCTGTTGCTCGAAGGACTGGGTCTGGAACGTCGTCCACGTGACCGCGCCGAGAGCGATCGAGAGGACCGCGATGGCGACCACGATCACGGCGACGCGCGAGACGACCGACGCACGGACGCCCTCGAACTGGTCGGCGTCGAGGGGCTTGAACCCCGCGGCCCAGAAGAGCCCGAGCGCCGAGACGTTGATCGCCAGCAGGTTCACGACGACCAGCACCGCGCCCGCGATGGCCACACCGGGCAGCCCGAACGCGATACCGAGTCCGGACGTCGCCGCCGGGACGAGCGCGACGGCGATCGCGACGCCCACGAGCGTCGACCCGGAACCGCGCATGATGCTGAGCGACCCGGCGATCCCCGACCCGAGCGCGAGAAAGAGCGACAGGAAGTTCGGGCTCGTCCGCTCGGCGACCTGGGGGACGGTCCGGATGTCGAGCTCCGGCGGGATCAGGACCGTCTGCTGGAGGAGCCAGCCCATGACCGCCGCGACCAGGATCGCGGTGACGAGGCCCGTCACCTGGAGCGTGACGCCCCGCGTGGCCATCCTCGGGTCGTCGAGGATCGTCCCGACGCTCGCGGAGATGACCGGTCCCATCAGCGGTGCGACGACCATCGCGCCGATGATCGTCGCCGCCGAGTCGAGCAACAGCCCCGTCGTCGCGATGACGGTACGCAGGACGAGGAACGCGAAGAACGTGGAGTTGGCCGGCGCGAGGTCCTGGGCACGCGCGTACAGCTCTTCCCGGGAGATCCGCAGGGCGGGAAAGCGCTCGACCAGCGCCGACAGGCGCTGTGAGACGACCGTCTCGGTGGGGAGGACGATCGTGTAGGCGTCCTCGCGGACACCGGCCTCGGTCAGTCGTTCCATCACCGGTTCGACGCCGCTCGGCGGGACCGGGAACTGGACCATCGCCTCGAAGTCGCCGCGACCGACCTCGTCGAAGACGGCGTAGTCGACGCCCTGGTCGTCGAGTGCCTCGAGGACGGCCGTTCGATTCCCAGCCGGGATCAGCACCTGAACGAGTCGCATGGTTTGTCCTGGTCCGTCTGTGACCGCGACGCGAGACGGCAGCGCGCGTTTCGACCGGCTGGAACCGGCGCAGCGATGTCCTCGGACGGCGAGCAGAGCCCGTGGCGGCGCTCCGTGAACGCGGAACGTCTGCCCGACGTCAGCGGCGACCAGTCGTCCCGACCGTCAGCGACGACCGGTTACCCCGCGACCTCTTCGGCGGCGAAGGCCTCGCGGAGTCGGGTCTCGTCCTCGGGCGAGAGGTTGGTCTCGATAATCTCGAAGGCGACGTCGGTCGTCTCCTCGACGATGCGTTCCAGCTGGGCGTCACGCGTCAGGAGGAACAGCGCGGATTCGCCGGGTTCGATCGCTTCGCTCACTTTCTTGATGAAATCATCGTCGATGCCGATGTCACCGAGTTTTCCGGCGATCGCACCGCTGGCTGCTCCGGCGAGCAGGCCGAGCCACGGCGCGAAAAAGAGCAGGCCGATGAGCATGCCCCAGAACGCGCCACCGAGTGCGCCCGCTCCGACGAGGCTGTGTGCCTGTTTGACCTTCGCGCGCCCGTTCTCGTTGCGGACCACGACCGCGGCGTCTTCCAGCGTGATCAGCTCGCGCTTCTGGAAGTCGGACCTGTTCCCACGCGTCGCTTCGGCGTCGTCTACGTCGTCGAACGCCAGCACTACGAGCGAACCCATGCGCCGTCTCCGAGCGGACAACGGCCCATAGTAATAGGTCGGCTGTTGTCGCGCAATCGAATCGTACCGAGCGGGATCACGCGAGACGACATCTAGACCGGAAGACCGAGACCGGAGACGCGCCGTTCAGTTGAGCGCGTCGACTTCCTCGGCGAGGTCGTCGACTTCGTCGACGGGGCCGTTGACGAAGAGTCCGTGGCCGATGAACGCGACGGCGACCAGTGCCAGTGCGGGTACTGACGTCGTCAGCGGCACCGGATCCCGACGCCGACACCGACCGCGAGACTACCGAACACGCCCAGCAACAGCAGGTCGTAATACGTCCATGTGTGAGCCATAACTTATCGAGGATGCGAGCGGAGATGAGCGCTGGGGCACCTCCGGGAACACCAGAGAGCCGCGCACCGACGTTTTCGTGCCTTTTCGGGCCGTTTTATAGCTTCTCAGAGCGGCGATCCAGCCCCTCACTCCGTGACGAGCGGCGTCTCGCTCCGGTAGACGATCCGCATCGGGAGGCCCTCCGGGTCGGTCGGCGGGTCCGGGGGGAGCGAGTGGAGGTCGCCGGGGCCGGGATAGGCGGTGTAGGCGAGGACAGTGGCGTCGAGGACGTCGTCGACGCTGACCTCGTGGCCGCCGGTGGCCTCGGCGGCCGCCTGGACGACCGGCGGGGCGTCGCGGTCGTAGCCCGCGAGCGTCCGCATCCGCTCGGCGTAGCCCGCCGCCTGGCGCTTCGAGTACTCCAGCGGGTCGCCGGCGAAGGCTCGGAAACACACCTCGGGGTGGGATTCGACGAACGCCGGGCGGGCCTCGGGGACGTTCTGCAGGAGTTCGTCGACGGCGGCGATGCCGTCGCTGATGGCGAAGGCCTGTTTCGAGAGCGAACGGCCGGTCTTGCGCTCGTTGACTCGCTTGGCCGCGGGGTAGCGGCGCTTGCGCGTCGCCTCCCGGACGGGCGGGGTGAACACCGCGCCCGACCGCCGACCGAGGACCCCGCGGGCGAGCGCGTCGCACTCGCGGCCCTCTTCACCGCTCTCGTGCAGGCCGATGGGGACGTCGACGAGGACGCGCTCGGCGCGCTCCTCGTAGCGAGCCCAGAGGTCACCGATCCCGGGGAAGACCGCGGCGTGGTCGAACCCCGAGGCGTCGAAGACGACGGCCATCCACGAGCCGTGTGCCCAGTCGACGCCCACGTACAGCGGGTCTCCCGCGCTCATACCTGCTGCTTGTCGGTGGGGGGTGAAAAGTCTCACTCGCTTGCAGTCCGGCAGACACGGACACCGGCGCAGTTCGGGACCTGCTGACCGGCGTTGTTCGTGGGCCACAGACCGGCGCGGTTCGGGGACCACAGACCGTAGCGAGCGTGGTGGTCGGTGGCAGGCGCTCCGTGGTACCGCGACCCTCGCAACCCTTATCCCCCGGACGCCCATCCGAACAAAGGCAATGGCAGAAGGCGAAGTTGACTTCTTCAACGACACTGGCGGCTACGGTTTCATTTCGACGGACGACTCCGATGACGACGTGTTCTTCCACATGGAAGACGTCGGCGGACCGGACCTCGAAGAGGGACAGGCAGTCGAGTTCGACATCGAGCAGGCCGACAAGGGCCCGCGCGCGACGAACCTGACGCGACAGTAATTCGGTCGGTAGCGGACTGACCCGATTTCTCCAGCAGCAACACCGACGAGCGACAGGACTGTGACGATCGACGGATCTCGTGAGTCCCGAGAGCCCCCGGTCAGACGATTCGTCCCTACTAAACGGTACAACGTATCATAGAACTGTCCACATACTCTTCTATGCTCGTCCACGACCGTTCAGTAGAGGGGAAGGACATAACACACCAGCATCCGTCGAGCGACCAGTGGGAGCGAGGCGGTTCACCGGACGCGAGGGAGCGGTGCGAGGCCGACCGGAGGGAGGCCTCGATGCGAACGGGGAGGAACGACCCGTGAGCGAAGCGACCGCTGCGTCCGGCCTTTTTCACCCATGTTTGTGCCGCGAGTGGTGCCCGCAGCGAGCGAAGCGAGCGAGGACACCCGAGCGGGAAAAAGATGGCTATGCAGGGCCTATTGATCGACTGTGACTAATTCTCTGTCACGCTAATACGGTCGGTTGTCAGTCGTCGGCGGGAACCGCGTCGGTGGGCGTCGTGTCGCCGAGCAGGGTGCGCGAGACCAGCACGCCCACGCCGAGTGCGAGGACCGCACAGGCGAGATACTCGGCGGCGAATCCGACACGCGCCACCATCGGGAGCGCGACGAGTGGGCCGAGCGTCGAACCGAGGTCGCCGAAGACGTTGTAGACCCCGCCGAGTTTCCCGACGTCGTCGGACGGACTGATGTCGCCGAGATACGCCATGAGCGGCGGATTCGACCCGCCGACGCCGACGCCGATCAACGCGACCGCGACGACGACTCCCGAGAGCGTCGGGACGGCGACGAGGAGGGCGAATCCGGCGGCAAGGACGACCAGCGCCGGGATGGTGAGCAGCGCCCGGTTGGAGAGTCGGTCGGAGTACCGCCCGACGAGGACAGTCGTCACGCTGGCGCCGAGGACGCTGATCGCCATGACGACACCGCTCACACCGGTCGAGGAGAGCAGACCGATCGTGATCGCCGACTCCTCGGCGTAGAGGACGACCGTCGAGAGGAGTATCCCGGCGAAGAGAAAACGGACGACGAAGTTGACGGTCCCGACCGCGGCGATGCGCGGGTCCGAACGCACGATTCCCGGGAGTTCACGGAGCGGGCTTGCCCCGACTTCCGGGCTGACGTCCGGGAGCACGAGGAAGGCGACGACCGCCGCCAGGAGGCCGGCAACGCCCGCGACGGCGAAGGCGACGTCGTAGCCGTAGGCGTCGGTCAGGAGGCCACCGACGACGAGTCCCGTCGGGAACCCGAGGCTCTGCCCGCCGCGCATGTACCCGATCCACTTGCCACGGTTCTCGGGTGTGGTGACGTGGGTGATCGTGCTGAACGCACCGACGAAGACGAACGCCGAACCGAAACCCCAGAGCCCCCGGGAGACGAGGAAGACGGTCGCGCTCCCCACCGGGAGGCGGTCGGCGTGGAGTCCGAGGACGTAGCCGAAAGGGACCAGGCCCTGGACGACGAACCCGACGATCATCGGCCGGCGGGTGCCGATCCGGTCCAGGATCTGTCCCGCGGGCGTGTTCATCAACAGGCGTGTGAAGCGGTTGACCGAGAGGATGAGGCCGACGACGAACGGGGAGATACCGAGCAACGGTCCGAGCGTCGGCAGCGTCGGGAAGGCGACGCCGCCGCCGAGTCCGCCGAAGAAGACGCCGGCCACCAGACTGGCGACGACGTAGCGGACGCTGGGGTCCTCGCGACCGGCCAGGTTCACGACACCCTCCGTTCGCCGGCCTCGCTACCCACTGGGGTTCACCCGTCGATAGCGTCGAGGTTCGCGAGGTCCTCGCCGGTCAGGTCGATCCGCGAGGCGGCGACGTTCGATTCGAGGTGCTCGACGCTCGACGTCCCGGGGATCGGGAGCGTCACGTCGGAGTGGTGAAGGAGCCACGCCAGCGCGACCTGTCGGCGGGTGGCGTCGTGGGCCGTTGCGACCTCGTCGAGGACGGGTGCGATGTCCTCGTCGTCGACGGTGTAGAGCGGTCCCCACGGGATGAATCCGACGTCGTACTCCTCGCAGGCCTGCAGGACGTCCTCGTCGTCTCGGTTCCCGACGTTGTATCGGTTTTGCACGGTGGCGATATCGACGATCTCGCGGGCGGTCTCTAACTGCTCGACGGAGACGTTCGAGAGCCCGACGTGGTCGATCTGGCCGGCGTCTTTCATCTCCGCGAAGGCACGGACTGACTCCTCGAAGGGCGTGTCGGGGTCGGGCCGGTGGTACTGGTAGAGGTCGATACTGTCGACGCCGAGGCGGTCGAGACTGCACAGGACCTGGTTGTGGAGGTACTCGGGGTCGCCGTGGGGACGCCAGTCGCCGCCGCGGTGGCGCAGCAGTCCGGCCTTGGAGGCGACGACCACGTCGTCTGCGTCGTACGTCTCGCCGAGGATCCGCTCGCTGACGCCGGGACCGTACGAATCGGCGGTATCGACGAAGTCGACGCCGAGTTCGACCGCGCGGCGGGCGACGGACTTCGCCGTGTCCTCGTCGTCGGGCGGCCCGATGATGTCGGGGCCGGTGAGTCGCATCGCCCCGAACCCCAGGCGGTGAACGGTGAGATCGCCGCCGATGTCGAACGTGTCGCTCTCGTTGGAAAGGTCGCCAGCCATGACGGACGGCGGTTCGGCCCCCAGTCACAAAGCGGTACGGAAAGCGGCGACCGGGACGCCGCAGGCGGTCGGTCCGGGGGCTGGTTCCGACCCCCGGACACCCCCCACCAGTCACCCCTCGTCGGCGACGAAGACGGTCTCGAGTTTGCGCCCGCAGTCCGGACAGCACAGCGACTGCCACTTTTCCGGGTCGAGGTCGCCGTAGGTCCCGGTACGGACTGCCGCCGACCGTGAGACGGTGCGCTCACAGGCCGAACAGGTCAGCGAGTCCGGAGCCATAGACGGGGCTATGGGCGCGAGGCGAGTAACCGTGTCGCTCTTCCCGGGGGTCGTCCTGAGGGAGCGCTCCCGTCCGGGGAGTCACGAACTGCAGGCCGCGTCAGCGGTTGGGCCCGTCCCACCGGAAGAGGACGTCGCTGTAGTCCTCGTTTTCCGGCACCCAGACGATCTTGACCTGTACCTCGCGGAGGTTGAGATACTCCGACGAGCCAATAGGGTTGCCCGACGGGTCCTCGAATATCGTCGCGTCGATCGTCAACTGTTCGCTCGCAGACCACTCGTCACCGACCTGTGATTCGATGATGTCCGCGTCTTTCAGTTCGGCTGTCGTCCCCGTGTCACCGACCTTCGCCCCCGTGACGATCAGCGTCATGTCTCTCGTCTCGACGGTCTCGCCGCTACCGTGCGTGACGTTCAGATACTGGCCGTTGACCCCCGTGTTGCGGTTGTAGTCGTGGACCTTCGAGAACGTCGGAGTCGTCGGATTCGTTCGTTCGAGCCCCAGTACGGCGAAACTCACAGCGGTCGCCAGTACCACGACGATAGCGACCATCAGCACGACACCGATAGTCGAACTGACCGCTCGCCCCCCCGAATCGGTCGCAAATCTGGACCCTGGCATCGTTCTATATCCGAACTCACCTCGTAGTAAATACCACCCTGTAATTAATCAACCTGAAAACGGACATATTCCCGGCAGGTCACACACAACGATCCGAGACCGCCAACAGTCTTGTACTCCGCTGCCCTATCGAGGGACGATGCGCGAGTTGCTCGGCGATGTGTTCGAACCCAACAGGTACAACGTCGCGACCGCCGTCGCCGTCGTCGGACTCCTCGTCTTCGCGTACGTCCTCGCCCCACAGGAACTCGTCGTCGCCTCGGTCGTCCTGTCCCGACAGCTCGTCCAGTACAGCGTCTGGCTCGTCGTCTTCACCATCTGGATGGCCTGGTTCGTCTACGTCGGCGTCGACTACGTCTACGGCACCGAACCCTGACTCCCCCCGGAGCCACTCACCTGGTGTCCGGGTCACCCTCGTCCGGTGGCCGGATCTCAGTCGTCACCGGCCGCCGGGTCGGTCTCGCCGCGTGGACCGGCGGCGTGACCGTGGTGGGCGACGGCCGTCGCCAGCAGTTCCCGCGAGACCGCCGGTACTTCACTCTCGTCGACCGGCCCGAGTGTCTCGATGTCCGCGACCGAGCGCGGGAACGATCGCAGGTCCATGTGGATGTCGATGCCGGCCTTCGCACCCTGGCCCATCGCGACCGGGATCTGGTTGTGCCCGGGCGTGACGTCGCCCACGGCGTAGACGCCGTCGACGCTCGTCCGGCCGTGGTCGTCCACGTCGATAGTGCCGTCGTCGGTCAGCTCACAGCCTAGTCCCTCGGCGAGGTCCGTGTTGTAGTTGGACCCGTACATCGGGAAGCCGCCGCGGTACTCGCGAGTCGTGCCGTCGGTGAAGGTGAACGACTCCAGCCAGCCGTTCTCGTCGCGCGAGACCGACGCGAGGTCTTCCTCGACGACGTCGACCGGGTGGTTCTCGAGCATCGTCGCCGTGTCCTCGCTCCACTCGGGGTCCGCCCCGCGGGTCAACAGGTCGACCTCGTCGGTGAAGTTGAGCATGATCATCGCGACGTACGCCGCCGAATCGCCGGTGCCCATCACGAACACCGGTTCGTCGACGAACATGTAGGCGTCACAGTGGAGACACCAGTGCAGCCCCCGTCCCGTCGGCGGGAGCGGCGGTTCGGGTTTGACGTCCGAGAAACCCGTCGCGAGGACGACCCGCCGGGCCTCGTAGGCGCTCTCTTCGGTCTCCAGGCGAAAGCGGGGGTCGTCGGACGCGCGCGCTCGTCCGCTGTCGTCCTCGCTTTCCTCTACCGGTTCGATGGCGGAGACGAACTCGCGGTGGACGTCGCCGCCGTAGGACTGGACCTGTTCGACGGCCGTCTGGAGGAACTCCACACCGCTGACTTCCTCGGTGACGCCGACGACGTTGTGTGTGTCTTTCATCATCGCCGCGCGGCCGCCGCCGCGGTCTATCACTGCCGTGTCCTGTCCGAGTCGCGTCGCATAGAGTGCCGCTGTCAGGCCGGCGGGGCCACCGCCGACCACGACCACGTCGTACGCTTCGGTCATGTATTCCGACGTAACCGCTGTTCGTACTTGAACCCCGCGCGACGACGCGCGAGTCAGTCGACCGTCGGGTACTCCCCGCGGAGCGGTGAGGTGTCCGCGGGGTCACACTCGCCACTCCGTTCGAGTATCACCGAGTACTGGTCGACGCCGAAGTCCTGGGGGTCGCCGTACTGGATGGTCCGGGGACGGACGCCGACGTAGACCATCGTCTCGAGCGTCGACCGCCGGCCCTTCCCGTCGAGGAACCGCGGCCGACGACCGAAGCGCTCGGCGACGGTGTAGGGATACGTCCCGCCGGCGAGCAGGTCTCCGAAGTACCGATCGAGGTCGTCGTCCGAGAGCTGTGCGGCTCGCTTGCCCCAGTCGTCCGGTGCGAGATACAGCAGCGACTTGTGGTAATTGAGGACGACGTAGTCGGGACAGCGCTCCTCGACGGCGAGCGTCCACTCGTGGATACCGGGTTTCCGGGTGCGGTTTTCGACTTCCAGTCGGCGGTCGAAGGGGTGGTAGACGGTGACGTCGTGGGGGACGCCCACTTCCTGTGGGTCGCGGACGTACGTCTCGACGGTCGTGTTCGGCCCGGCCCGTTCGGCGATCCAGTCGGCGGTCTGGTCGCGGGGCTGGCTGGCGTAGGCCAGGTCGCCGCCGACCGCGTAGGCGCCGCTGGTCACGAGGAGGACGGCGACGGCGACCCGGCCCACAGTGGAACTTCGCTCCCGGAGTCGCCCGCCGGCGACGGCGACGACCACCGCGAGCAACGGGAAGGTCACGAGCAGGTGGTGCATCCGGACGTAGGCCCACCCGCTGAACACGACGAGGTAGGCGGCGACCGCGAACAGGGCGAGCGCGAGGGCGTCGCTCGTCGTCGAGCGCTCGCGAAGCGTCGGCACGACAGCGGCGACACTCGCCAGCACTCCGGCGAAGAGGGGCAGACCGAGTCCGTGGAGATAGCCCCGGAGGAGCCACCACCAGCTCGGCTGGACGCGCCAGCCGTGCGGGTCGCCCTTGTTCGCGACACCGCGGACGAGTCGCCCGCCGACGTCTGCCGGGTCGCCGACCAGCAGACTCGGGTAGCCCAGCAGGATCGCCGTCGTCCCGATGCCGACGCCGACCGCGAGAAATCGGGGCTGCCAGACGTGTGTGCGCCAGTCGGGTTCGTGGCGCGCCCGCAGGACGAACGCCGCGCCGAGCACCAGCGCGGCGACGCCGGCACTCAGTTTCACCGCCGCACCGGCGCCGCCCGCGAGACACCCCCAGTAGTACGTTCGCGTGGACCCGGTCTGCAGGTAGCCGACAGCGAGGTAAACGGAGAGGAGGAAGGCGAAGAGGGCGGGGACGTCCTCGCCGGCCTCGTGGGCGAGGACGAGCAGTCCCCAGGTGAGTGTCAGGACCAGCGCGGCGAGTCGCCCGGTCGCGCGGTCACGGACGAGCGCGCCGAGGCGGTAGACGAGGTAGACACAGCCGACGGCGAGGGCGACGTTCACCAGGCGGTAGGCGAGGACGCTCGCCGTCCATATCCAGCCCGGCGTCCCCTGCCAGTGTTCCCAGAACTCGCGGAACCGGTGGCGACCCATGGCGGCGAACCCGTCGACGTTCCCGGTCAGGACGACGATTCCCAGGACCGGGACGAGCGCCAGCGCCGCGATGTAGAACGTTCCCCCGTAACTCCGCCAGTAGGTGACCCCCTCCCGGAGGGACTCGTAGCTCTGTGTCTCCGCGACGGCGGCGAACGCCTCCACGGGGTCGACGACCCGCCAGCGTTCGTCCCGCGTCGCGAAGTTCGGGAGGCGGTGCCAGACCCAGAAGCCGGCGAGGACCGTCGCCGCGAGGAGGATGTAGAGCAGGTACGGGTCCGTCCGGAGGTCGTCGACGACCCGGTCTCTGGCCCTGGACAGATCCGAGCCGATATTCCGGACGAACCCACCGACGCGCCGCTGTCCGTCCCGGAGGGACTGGCGGGGGCCCTGCGGCATACATCGGTCAACCGATTCGGGAACCAAAAATCCGTCAGTTCGCGCTCCGCCAGCGACCGGGGATCGAGCCGCGACGCCCGCGCTGGCCCCTGTCGGGTCACACCCACGCCGGCGTCTCGGGCCCGTCACCGCCGTCGAGTTCGGGATGGACGGGTCGCCAGCCGAAGCGCTCGCGCGCCCTGTCGTTCGAGAGTGCGGCGTCCCGGCCGGTGAGGTCACGGCGCTCGGGGAGGACCCCACAGACCGTCTCGACGATGTCGGCCGTCGGCGGGCCCAGACAGTTCTCGTCGGCGGCACAGAGCACCGCCTCGTGGCCCGTCCGGTCGGTCGCCAGGACCGCCTCGACGAGGCGCGCGAGGTCGCGCACGTCGACCCACGACCCGAAGTTCCCGCGCAGGTCGTCGCTGGCGAGGTCGGCGTCCTCTCGT
>ENA-ORCS01000694-ORCS01000694.1-marine-metagenome-genome-assembly--contig:-NODE-694-length-19290-cov-5.492791_pt1 | contig 19290 bp, 18 predicted proteins | sample MGYA00237781_ERZ508513 | MGnify/ENA primary metagenome ERZ508513 (study PRJEB26184, sample SAMN06268793) | marine metagenome | isolation source: Eden Landing Ponds, San Francisco, CA, USA | place...
GACGTCATCGCGGACCGTCTCGTCGACGTCTTCATCTTCGATCAGCGGATCGTACATCCGGCCTGCGGGCCCGATAAACGTCTCGAGCTGTGCATCTGCAAGCTCGGTCGAGCCGAGTGCATCACGCACGTCGCTTGGGGTGACTGTCATAATACAGAAAACAGCGGTCGTTACTCGCGGGCGCTATCGATCGCGTCCAGAGCTGTCGTCCGTGGGTCATCAGTGCCACGCTCGGCCGCGGCGATCGCGTCCAAGTCCTCGGCGTCGAGCTCGCGCTCGGTGAGTGTCTCGTGGAGTTCGTCGACGGACAGGGCAGTCGGGTCAACCGGTGGCGTGTCAGCACCGGTGTCAGCGTCGTCGCCGTCTCCACCGTCGACCTCGACGAACTCAGGGTGTGGGCCAGCGACACGATCGTCAAGCTCGACGACAGTACCGGGCTCGATCTCGCGACCGTTGCGGTTGTCGCGGAAGGTGTCAGCACCGCACCACTCGAAGGGCATCGTTATGCACCCGTGTAGTAGGCGGCACCCTTGATGCCGCTGTAGGTGGTCTTGAAGAACGGGATCCGGCTCGCGAGTGTCTTGTACTCAGTCGCCAGCCCCATCTCAACCTCTTCGGAGAGGTTCGTCGGTGCCTGCGCGGTCAGGACGCGGATGAACCGCGGGTCCTTGACCATACAGACGAGTTCGCCGTCGTTCAGCTCGCCGGCAGCCTGCATATCGAGGTAGGGGTAGTCCTGCTGCAGGCGCGTCATCACAGTCTGATTGCCGTCGCCATCGGGGTCAGCAGCCCGCAGATCACTGCGCTGGTTGGGGTGGTACCAGAGCCACGCGCCCTGCTCGACCGGATCCGGGCCGCGGTCGTTGTCGTCGGTCTGGGACTCAAGGTCGTTCAGGATCGCGTCGATGGTGTCCTTGATGTTGTCGGCGGTGCCCCAGTCGCCAGTGGCGCTGCCGGTGATCGAGACCGCCGAGTCGCGGACGCCATACAGGTCGAGGTTGTTGCCCTGCGAGTCCGGGACAGTCGGCCCCCAGCCATCGAGGAAGAGGTTCTCCTCAGTCTCGCGGAGGACGCGGCCAGCGTCTTCGGCCTGCTGGTCGTCGATGCTCTCGCCGAAGTTCATCGACTGCTGCTGTTTCCGCGCCGGGATCTCGTAGTCGACGTGGACGATCGGGATCGGGACGCCGAAGCGCTCGTTGGCCCCCTCATCGGGCTGGGACTCGCCACGGCCGTCCATCGAGATCTCGCCCTTGTTCGACCAGTCCGAGCGACGCTGCTTGATGTACTCGGTCCGAGCCAGTGACGTGCTTCGCGTGAAGCCGGCCGCCATCACCGACTCCAGCATCGTGAGGTTCGTCTTGACCTCCTCGAGCGCCATATCGTCGCGCGCCTCGTGCTCCTCGAAGTCGAGGATCTGCTCGTTGGCGGTGAAGCCCGACTGGCCGCCGCCCATCCGGTAGCCCCGCACGACAGCCGTGTCCAACGTGTCGAAGCTGTTGGCGACCCACTGTGCGACATCCGGGCCGAAGTTCTGCTTGGCCTGCTGGACGGCGTTGGCACGGATCTGCTCGAGCCGCTGGGCCTGGTTCTGGTTGCTCGTCAGTGCGAGTTCGCGATCGGCCGGCGCGCAAAGCTCAACGCGATCGAGGCGTTCGATCGACTGGACCACCCGGCGTGGACGGTCGTCGGCGGACTGGGGCTGTTCACGGGGCTGTGGATCCTGTCGTACTACAGCGTCGTCGGCGGCTGGGTGATCCGGTACGTGATCGGCAGCCTGACCGGCGGCTACTTCGGCGGGACGGGCGCGTACTTCGGCGCCGTCTCCGTCGGCTGGGAAGCGATCGCGTTCCACGGCGTGTTCATGGCGCTGACCGCGGGGATCGTCGCGTTCGGCGTCGAGGACGGGATCGAGAAGGCGACGAAGCTGATGGTCCCCTCGGTGATCGTGATGCTGCTCGGGCTCGCGGTGTACGCGTTCACGCTCGACGGGAGCGGCCCCGCCTACGGCTACTACCTCTCGCCGGATCTGGGCTACCTCGCGAACAACCTCGGCTCGGTCGTCCCCTTTGCGGTGAGTCAGGCGTTCTTCTCGCTGTCGCTGGGGATGGGCGCGATGATCACCTACGCCTCCTACATCGACAAGGACGAGAGCCTGCCCGCCGACGGCGGGCTCGTCGTCGGCCTCAACACCGCGATCGGCGTGCTGGCGGGGCTGGTCGTGATCCCGCTGCTGTTCGTCCAGTTCGGCACGGTGCCGGAGGGCGCCGCCGGCGGCGGCCCCGGGGCGCTGTTCGTCTCGGTCGCGCAGGCCTTCACCGATCTCGGGATGGCGGGCCGGGTCGTCGGCGCGCTGTTCTTCTTCGTGGTGCTGATCGCGGCGCTGTCCTCCGCGATCAGCCTGCTCGAAGTCGTCACCTCCTACTGCGTCGACAAGTACGACTGGGACCGGAAGGCGACCGCCTTTGGCTTCGGCGGCGCGCTGTTCCTCCTCGGCACGCTCGCCGCGTGGGACACCGCGTGGCTGGGCTGGTTCGACACGCTGGCGTACAGCGTCCTCCTGCCGGCGTCGGTGCTGCTGGGCGTGATCTTCGTCGGCTGGGTGTACGGCCCGGAAGCCGTCGACGAGATCAAGCAGGGCAGTAACGCCGACGCGAGCGTCGCCCGCCTCTGGATCTGGTGGCTGCGGACGGTCGTGTTCGTCGGCGTGTTCGTCACGCTGTACCTCGGCGTCACCTCGATCTACGCGTCGCCGGGGCTGCCGTTCCTCTAGTCGAACCGCAGTTCGACCGCGTCCGTTTTTTCGGGATCGTCGACGGCGTCGGGCAGCGTCGCGAACGCCTCGTGGAGCTTCTCGTAGCTCTCCTCCAGCGCCTCGACGATCACTTTCGTGTCCGAGACGATCGGCATGAAGTTCGTGTCGCCGCTCCAGCGCGGGATCAGGTGGGTGTGGAGGTGGTCGTCGATCGAGCCGCCCGCGGCGTCGCCGCCGAGGTTCTCGCCGGCGTTGACGCCGTCCGGCCCGAACGCCGCCTCCAGTGCGTCGATGGCCGCGACTTTCAGCTTCGCGTGGTCGAGCAGTTCGGCGTCGGAGAGATCGGCCCACTCGCCGGTGTGCTGGTCGGGGATGACCATCACGTGCCCCGGGGCGTAGGGGGCGTTGTTGAGGATCACGAACGAGTGCTCGCCCCGGGCGACGATCCGGCTCTCCCGGTCGGCGTCGCGCTCGGGCAGCACGCAGAACGGGCAGCCGTCGATCTCGTCGTCCTCGGGGTCGCGCTCCACCCAGTCGATCCGCCAGGGGGCGAACAGTTGCTCCATACCCGGGGCTCGTGTGGCCGGGGGTTAGTGGTTCTGGACGCCCGGGGTTTTTCACGAATGCCGACACAATCTCGGGCGTCCCCATGCAACTGGAGCAGTTCATCGATGCCAACGGCCCTGACAGCGAAGCGACCGGCTCTGACAGCGACGCGAGCGGCTTTCAGAAGGAGAACAACCGACTGCTGAAGATCCCGGTCGACGGGCTCGTCACGGTGAAAGTCGGTACGATGGTCGCGTACACCGGCGACCTGACGTTCACCGGGAGATCCTCCGCGGAGGGCGGGCTCACCGGGCTCGTCAAGGACGCGGTCACCGACGAGGGAACGCCCGTGATGGAAGCGGAAGGTAGCGGCTCGCTGTTCCTCGCCGATCAGGGGAAGAAGGTGCAGATCCTCTCGCTCGACGCCGACGAGTCGATCTCGGTCAACGGCACCGACGTGCTTGCCTTCGAGGAGGGGATCGACTACGAGATCGGCACGATCGGCAGCCTCTCCGGCGCCGCCGCCGGCGGGCTGACGAACGTCTACCTCTCCGGCCCCGGCGACGTGGCGATCTCCACCCACGGCGACCCGCTGGTGATGTCGCCGCCGGTCACCACTGACCCCGACGCCACCGTCGCGTGGAGCTCGGATCTCTCGCCGTCGATCGGGACGAACAAGCTGATCGAGATCGGCCAGCAGTCCGGCGAGTCGATGCAGATGGAGTTCACCGGCGAGGAAGGGTTCGTCGTCGTCCAGCCCTACGAAGAAGGCGGCAATATGTGACCGTCGGTCGGTCGTTTTTCGAGAGTTACGGCCAGAGCCCACGGCTATCGTGGGCCTCGGCGACTCGCGTGAGCGCGACCACGTAGGCGGCGTCGCGCCAGCTCACGTCGTGTTCTTCGCGCCGGTCGCGCACCGTCTCCCACGCCTCGACCATCTCGGATTCGAGTTCGCGGTGGACGCGGTCGAGCGACCACGCGCGGCGGTTGATGTCCTGCAGCCACTCGAAGTAGCTCACCGTCACCCCGCCGGCGTTCGCGAGGATGTCCGGGATCACGGGGATCCCCCGCTCTTCGAGGATCTCGTCGGCCGTGCTGGTCGTCGGCCCGTTGGCGCCCTCGACGACCACGTCGGCCTGCACGTCGTCGGCGTTCTCGGCGGTGATGACGTTGCCGATGGCGGCGGGGATCAGCACGTCCGCGTCGAGTTCGAGCAGCTCGTCGTTGCTCACTTTCTCGGGGGCAGGATGGCTGAGCACCGCTTCCGGCTCCTCGTGGTGGCTGGGGATTGAACTGGTGTCGAGCCCGTTGGGGTCGTAGATCCCGCCGTTTACGTCGCTGACGGCGACGACGTTCGCGCCCCACTCGTCGAGCAGGCGCGCCGCGTTCGCGCCAACGCTGCCGTACCCTTGGATCGCGACCGAGGTGTCCGACAGCGGCATGTCGTAGTAGTCGGCGGCCTCGCGAGCGACGATTGCGACGCTCCGGCCCGGCGCCTCGTCGCGACCCTCGCTGCCGCCGACGACCGGCGGCTTCCCCGTGACGACGCCCGGCGTCGTCTCGCCCTCCTGCATCGAGTAGGCGTCCATCAGCCACGCCATCGTCTGGGGGCTGGTACCCATGTCGGGCGCGGGGATGTCCTTCTTCGGGCCGATGGCGTCGCGGAGCTCCTCCGCGAACCGTCGGGTGAGTCGCTCGGTCTCGCTCTCGCTCAGCTCCTTGGGGTTGACCGCGATCCCGCCTTTCGCGCCGCCGAAGGGGAGATCCATCACCGCACACTTCCACGTCATCCACATCCCGAGCCCGACGCACTCGTCGCGGGTCACCTCGGGGTGGTAGCGCAGCCCGCCCTTGTGCGGGCCGCGGACGCTGTCGTGCTGGGCGCGGTAGCCCGTGAACACGTCGACGGAGCCGTCGTCGCGCTCGATCGGCACGGTCACCTCGTGGACCTTCTTCGGGTGTTTCAGCCGCTCGATCACGTTCTCGTCGACGTCGACGTGCTGGGCCGCGCTGTGGAGCTGGCGTTTCGCCGTCTCCAGCGCCGACTCGTGTTCTGTCGTCTCGCTACTCTCCTGCTCGGTCGTGTCTTCTGTCGTGGAGCTCACTGTTATTCGAGTCTCGTTCGTCGGTTACGCATCTCCCCGCCGCAGTCGGGGCAGGTGAGTGGCTGGCTGTCGGTCCGTACGATGTTCCCGCACGAGAAACACTCGTAGGGAATCGGTTCGTCGCGGGTGTCCTCGGTCATGTGATGATCGGAGGGCGTTCGTCCGCCGCTCCACTCGGATCGACGACCTCGACCCGCCAGAGTCTGATTGTTTACTATTCAATGTCGGTCTCCTGTTGCCGTTTACTATGCATCAGTCCCATCGGTAGCGTCGTCGAACAGTGTGTCGAACAGTTTTCGCTGAACGGTGCGGACGTGGCGGTAGAACGCCTGCGGCGAGATGTCGAGCGTTCCGGCGACGGCTTCACCGGAGCTCCCGCGCGGCGATTCGAAGTAGCCGCTGTAGTACGCGGTCTGGAGCACCTCGAACTGGCGTTCGGTCAGCCGGTCGAGGAACTCGGCGTAGGGGTCGGCGGCGTCGTCGAGCGTCCGCTTCGACCGGAGCTCGACGCCGTCGAGCTCGGCGGCGATCAGCGAGGAGACCGACCGGACGTCGACGTTCTCGGGCACGTCGACGGTGAGCGTCGTCCCCGTCGGCGTCGCGGTCGCGCTGTGGAACACCGCGCCGTGGTCGGCGAGATCGAGCGCGAGGAACTGCTCGGCGAACCGCAGTCGGAGCACGCTCCGCGCTCCCTCGGTGGTGATCCGTTTGACTCCCGAGACGGCGACCAGCTCCGTAGCGGCGGCTTCGACCGCGTCGGCGTCGCCGTTCTCGACGGCGACGAACACGTCGTTGCCCTCCATGGTCTGTCTGACGCCGCCGCGGTAGGTGAGCGTACAGTCGGCGCGCCGGGCCAGCTGGCAGAGCACGAAGTTCGGGTCGTCGACCGCGAACTGGAGCCGGGTTCGGGAGGGGCTCAACAGCGCGTTCTTGCGCTCTGTTGCGCTGATCGCCGAGGCGACCGTCTCGCCGAGTTCGGCGACGACCGACCGGGTCATCCCGTCGAACGCGCCGCGTTCGTCGGCATAGACGGTCAACACGCCGTAGGAGAGGTCGTTGTACCGCAGTGGCACGCTCAGACAGGAGCGGAACTCCCGGGCGAGGGCGTCCTTGCGCCAGGGCTGGCGCAGGTCGTCGGCCACGTCGTCGACGCCCACGAGCTCGCCCGTGGCGGCCGCACGGCCGGCCGGCTCGACTCCTTCGGCACTGATCGGGAACGACCGACTGTCGAGGTACTCCTGCCCGTCGCCGGCCCAGCGTCGCGGCTCGACGGCGTCGCCGTCGTCGTCGACCGCCCCGATCCACGCGAACCGGAAGCGGTCGTCGGCGGCGAGTCGCTCACAGACGCCGCGTTCGATCTCCTCGCGGGTCGCCGAGCGCACGAGCGCTTGGTCGATCCCGCGGATCGTCTCGTTGATCCGGTTCAGCTGGGCGAGCCGGCTGTTGCGCTGCTGGAGCTCCCGCTCCTGCCGGCGCAGCCGGGACTCCCGCTCGACGCGATCCAGCGCCGCCTCCGCGGTCGCCGCCAGCAGGTCCACGAGCTCGACCGTGATCCCGTCGAACGCGCTGATCTCGCCCGACCCCACGACGAGCACGCCGTGGTCGCCCAGCGGGACGAACGCCGCCTGCCGGAGCTCGCTCGCCGGGTGGTCGAAGCCCGAGGCGTCGTGCACGTCCTCGAACCGCAGCGTCTCCTCGCGGACGAACGACTGGCTGACGGGGCTGTCGGCGTCGACCGGCACCGGCGACGGCGGCCCGTGTCGCCGCTCGAACGCCGGCGACCAGCTCTCGGGGCGGAGCGCGTTCTCGTCGGCGTCGAACAGGTACACCGCGCCGGCGTCGAGGCCGAGCACGTCCGGCGTGTCGTCGACGACGTGGCGGGTGATCTCCGCGGCGGTCTCGGCGTAGAGGAACGCCCGAGCCGTCCCCTGCAGGCTGGTCAGCGCCCGCTCGCGCTGCTTCCGGGTGGTGATGTCCCGGCAGGTGTAGAGGATGCGGCCCTCCTGGATCGACACCTCCCGGACGTTGACCAGGAGCGTGTGCTCCCGGCCGGCCTTGTCGGTCACCGTACACTCGATGTTCTTGAGCACGCCCTCGGCGGCCAGCTCCGCGCGATCGAACAGGTCGTCGCCGAGTAGCTCCTCGATCGAGTGCTCGCCACGGATCTCCTCGGCGGTGTAGCCGAAGATGAAGTGGACGTTCGGGCAGACGTACTGGTACTCGCCGTCGTCGTCGGTGAGCAACACTGTGTCGGTCATGTACTTCAGCGTCGCCCGGTGGAGCTTCTCCGACCGGCGGAGGTCCCGCTCCAGCCGGACCCGCTCGGAGACGTCCAGCCCCTCGACGACCAGCGAGACGACCCGCCCGCGCTCGTCCTCGACGGGGTGGACCGAGAGCTCGACCACGGTCGGCGTCGACGCCGTCGGGTCGCCGACGACCACGTCGCTCGTCACGCCGCCGGCGCCGCGCTCGACGAGCTGTCGAACGTCCCGCGCCGTCGTGTCGTCCCAGTACGGCAGCGTCCAGAACGGCTCGCCGACGATATCTTCGACCGACGCGTCGGTCATCCCTCTGGCCGTGCGGTTCACCCGGAGCAGCTCCCCATCCACGTCGAGCACCCACGTCGCCGTTCTGGAGTCCTGAAACACCGCCTCGAACTGTCTGGCGCGGTCGCGCTGGGTGGCGGTGTGCCGCGCCGACCAGAGCGCGCGTTCGAGCCGCTCGAACAGCGTCTCCCACGTCGCCTCGTCCGCCCCGTCGATCGGGACGTAGTCGGTGACGCCCGCAGCGATCGCGTCGCTGGCCAGTCGCTCGGAGCCGTCGCGGGCGCCCAGTACCAGCGGGAACGCCGGCGCCTCCTCCTGAATCGTCGAGAGCAGTTCGACGCCGCTCCCGTCGGCCAGCCGCTGGGCGCTGAGGACGCAGTCGACCTCGGCGCGTCGGAAGCGATCCAGCGCCGCCGCGGCGCCGGATTCGACGGCGACGGTCGCGCTCGTTTGCCGGCGCAGCTCGTCGGCGAACCCCGTGAGCCACGGCGCCTCGCCTACGACCAGCAGGTGACAACGGTGGAGGATGCTGTCAGCGCTCGGCATCCTGTGGGGGGGTGTGGATGGTCGGTCGACGGCTCGACGCCCGTGGCATATCGAGAGAAGTAACCTACCGACGCTGATAACGGTTCGGCATCGCAGCGCGTCCCTGCCGTGAAAACCCATGGCAGGCCCCCCGAAGCGCTATACCGTCTCCGACACCACCCGCCGGACACCACCCACGCTACCGCCCGTGCCGACTCCCTCCGTTCTGGACAGCCGGCACCGACGTACCGCCCGCAACACCGATCGACCACACACCGATGTCACACGCGACGTTCATCGACGGCGACCGCATCGAACTTCGACCGCCCCGCGAGGCGGACATCTCGTTCCTCGTCGAGGCCGAGAACCACCCGCAGGTCCGGCGCCACGTCACGCGGTTCCGGACGCCGATCGACGAGGCGACCTACCGCGAGGAGCGCTGGCCGCTCCCGAACGGCGACGACGGGATCGAACTGCTCGTGGTGCCGAAATCCGGCGACTTCGGCGGCGAGCCCGTCGGCTCTGTCAGCCTCGCCCCGATCAAGCAGCCCGACGGCTACGCCAACTTCGGCGTCTGGCTCCACCCCGACGCGTGGGGGGACGGATACGCGCTCGACGCCGGCGCCCACCTGCTCGACTACGGCTTCCGCGCCCACCGACTCCACCGCGTCTCGGCGACGGTCGCGGGGGACAACGACGCCTCCCGGCGGCTCTGTGAACGGCTGGGGTTCACGGAGGAGGGGGCCGCCCGCGAAGCGTGGTTCCTCGACGGCGAGCACGTCGACGCCGTCCACTACGGCCTGCTCGAACGCGAGTGGGACGGGCCGGCGGCCGTTCTGGCGTAACACCCCGCCGCCGTCATCGGTGCGTTTAATCCCGAACTGCCCCAACCCATAGGCGTCATGACGAAAGTCAGCGTCGTCGGTGCGGCAGGGACAGTCGGCGCGGCCGCCGGGTACAACCTCGCGCTCCGGGATATCGTCGACGAGCTCGTCTACGTCGACATCCCCGAACAGGAGGACGTGACCGTCGGACAGGCCGCCGACGCCAACCACGGCGTCGCCTACGACTCGAACACCACCGTCCGGCAGGGCGGCTACGCGGACACCGCCGGCTCCGACGTGGTGATCATCACCGCCGGCATCCCCCGGGAGCCCGGCCAGACCCGTCTCGACCTCGCGGGCGACAACGCGCCGATCATGGACGATATCGGCAGCTCGATCGCCGAGCACAACGACGACTTCGTCACGATCACCACCTCCAACCCCGTCGACCTGCTGAACCGCCACCTGTACGAGACCGGCGACCGCGACCGCTCGAAGGTGATCGGCTTCGGCGGCCGGCTCGACTCCGCGCGCTTTCGCTACGTGCTCTCCGAGCGCTTCGACACCCAGGTGGGCAACGTCGAGGCGACGATCCTCGGCGAGCACGGCGACGCGCAGGTGCCCGCCTTCTCGAAGGTGCGCGTCGACGGCCGCGATCCCGAGTTCACGCCCGAGGAACGCGACGAGATCCTCGCCGACCTCCAGCAGTCCGCGATGGACGTGATCGAGCGCAAGGGCGCGACCGAGTGGGGGCCCGCGACGGGCGTCGCCCACATGGCCGAGGCAGTCATCCGCGACACCGGCGAGGTGCTCCCCGGGAGTATCGTGCTCGACGGCGAGTACGGCTACGAGGACACCGCCTTCGGCGTCCCGGTCAAACTCGGCGAAAACGGCGTGGAAGAGGTCGTCGAGTGGGATCTCTCCGACTACGAGGCTGACCTGATGGACGAGGCCGCCGAGAAGCTCCGCGACCAGTACGCGAAAATCGAGTAGGCGTCGCAGTCGCTGCGACACGCGGACACGGTTTTCTCCCCCCGGAGCGAAACGTCGACTATGGACGGCCGACTCGACGCGCCCGAGACGCTCGAACGCCGCCGGATCGGGGTGTTCCTCGTCGTCGCGTTCGCCGTTTCGTGGGCGACGGGACTCGCGATCTGGCTCACCGGCGGCTTCCGGAACAGCCCCGAAATCGCCGAGGGGATCACGCTCGCGGCGGTGCTACTCCCGACCGCATACATGTTCGGCCCTGCGGTGGGGACCGTCGCCGCCCGGCTCGCGACCGGCGAGGGCTGGGACCGCCACCGGCTGCGCCCGGAGTTCGAGGGGACGATGTGGACCTACGCCGCTGCGTGGCTGGCGCCCGCGGCGCTGACCGTCGTCGGCGCCGCGGTCTACTTCGCCGTCTTCCCCGGGCAGTTCGACCCGACGATGGCCGCGTTCCGTGAGCAGATGGCGAGCATGGGCGTCGGGATGGACCCGTGGCTGCTGGTCGCGATCCAGATCGGCAGCGCGCTCACGATCGCGCCGATCGTCAACGCCCTGTTCGCGTTCGGCGAGGAGTTCGGCTGGCGGGCGTACCTGCTGCCGAAACTCCTGCCGCTCGGGTATCGCCGCGCAGTCGTCCTTTCGGGGATCGTCTGGGGCGTCTGGCACTGGCCGCTGCTCGCGATGGGGTACAACTACGGCTTCGACTACCCCGGGTTCCCGTGGACCGGAATGCTCGCCTTTTTCGTCTTCACCGTCGGCGCGGGGACATTCCTCGCTGCACTCACGGTCCGGGAGGGGAGCGTCTGGCCCGCAAGCATCGGCCACGGTGCGATCAACGCGATCGCGAGCGTCGCCGTGCTGTTCGTCGCCGGGCAGCCGAACACGCTGCTCGGGCCGACGCCGGTGGGCGTGCTGGCCGCGCTGCCGTGGCTGCTCGTCGCCGCGTGGCTGCTCCGGGAGTAACACAGAAGATATGGTTCGGCGCCCCCAGCGACCGGTATGCGCCGCCGTGCCCTCCTCGCGCGCACCGCCCTCCTGACCACCGCCGCCGGGCTGGCCGGCTGTGCCGGCCTCGGCGACGGGAACGATCCATCCACCGATCCGCCCACCGACTCACCGACCGCCAGCCCGACGCCGACGCCGTCGACGGTCCAGACGCCAGAGAGCGGCTCGCTCGCCGCCGTCGAGCACACGCTCTCGCGATCGAACGAAGGGAGCGAGAACGAACTCGTCGCGGTCGAGACCACCATCGAGAACGCGGGCGAGTCGGCTGCGGTCGGGGTGACCGCCGTCGCCCGGTTCCTCGACGCCGACGGGACGCTGCTCGAAGAGAGCGAAGCCAGCACCGACCGGCTCGGCGCGGGCGGGCGCTGGTCGGTCGAACTGCTCTACCCGGGCAGCGGCGAAGAAACACGCGCAGTCGCGGACTACCGGCTGGTGATCGAACGGGGCGACTGAGTCGCTACTCGTTTTCGAGCAGGATCTTCCCGACGAACTCGCCGGACTCGGCCAGCGCGTGGGCGTCGGCCACCTCGTCGAACGTGAACCGTTCATCGATGTGCGGCGTGATCGCGCCGTCGTCGACCAGCGACGCGATCTCGTCGAGCTCGTCGCCGACGCGCTCCTGTCCCTCGCCGAGCAGTACCGGGAGGATCACCAGCACGACGCCCAGTTCGAGGGAGTTCTGGTGCATCGGCGCGAGCGAGAGCTCCTCGGCGGCGCTGGTGCCGGTCGTGACGACGCTCCCGAACGGCCGGACCGCCTCGAACGCGGCCGCGAGGTGGTCGTGGCCGACGGGGTCGAACACGGTGTCGAAGCCGGCGCCGTCCGTGTACTGCTCGACGTACTCGGCGGGCTCGGTCTCGGTGTAGTCGACGGTCGCGTCCGCGCCGAGTTCGAGCGCGAGGTCGCGCTTCTCGGCGGTCGATCCCGTCGCGATCACGTTCGCGCCGAGCCAGCGGGCGACCTGCACGCCGATGTGGCCGACGCCGCCGCTGGCGCCGTAGACGAGCACGTCGTCGTCGATCTCCACCTCGGTCTTGTCGGTCAGCATCTCCCAGGCCGTGAGCGCGACGACGGGCAGCGCCGCCGCGTCGGCAAGCGGGATCGACTCGGGGGCGTCCGCGAACGTGCCCGCGTGGCCGACGACGTAGTCGGCGAGCGCGCCCTGTCGGCCGGCGCCACCGGGCATCCCGTACACCTCGTCGCCCGCCTCGAACCGCTCGACCTCGTCGCCGACGGCGTCGACGATGCCGGCGACGTCACAGCCCAGCGTCGCCGGGAACTCGGGGGCGAAGTCGGGGATGTGGCCCGCACGGATCTTGTAGTCGACGGGGTTGACGCTGGAGGCGACGACCTCGACGCGGATCTCGCCGGGGGCGGGTTCGGGGACCGGCCGTTCGGTCTCGGTGAACACTCCGGGGTCGCCGTACTCCTCGATGACGTGTGCGGTCATCTCCGATGTCATGCCCGAACGTTCGGGCCACCGAGGGGAGAGGTCAGCGGTCGCGGCACGCGGCGCTACTCGCTTGCGGCACGCGAAAAATGGGTGGCTGCAGCGGGGTTACTCGTCCGAGTCCTCGTCGTCGGACTCGTTCTGGGTGATCTCGTACTGGAACCCCATCGTGTTGTCGGGCATGATCTCGGCCGTCCACTCGCCGGCAGCCGGCTCCTCGATCTCGTAGACGAACTCGGTCTGCCCGCCGTTGGTGGCGTAGGGGCCGTCCTGCGAGGCGCCACGCTGGGGCGAAGAGCCGAGGTCGACGTAGCCGCTCTGGCTCACCTCCACGCGTTCGGCCTCGATACGCTCACCGTCGGGCGAGACGAACGTCACGTCGAAGCTCGCGGCCTCGGCGTTCTCGGCCGTGCGGCGGTTCTGTGGGTTGAGCGTCAGCGTGACGTTTTCGGCCCGCTCGGAGACCTCGAACTCCGCCTCGTAGGGCTCCTCGGGCTGCTCCCAGACGACGAAGCTCAGGCTGACCTCCTGCCAGTAGTTGTTGTCGTCGCGGCGGTTGGGGTCCTGCAGCCCCAGGTCGAGCGAGGTGTCGTAGCGCCCGCGCTCGGCGTCGGCGTCCGGCGAGATCGTGACCGTCACGGTCGCGGTCTCACCGGGCGCGATCTGGCTCGGTGCGTCGACGTCGATCCAAGACTGGTCGACCTGCTGCGGGCAGTGGGTGCCGTAGCAGTGGCCGCGCTGCTCGGCGCGCTCGGGGCTCAGCGGCACCGACTCGTCGCCGGTGTTCTCGATCACGATCTGCTTGCTGATCGAGTCGCCCGCCTCGACCTGCGTGTGGATGTACGTCTCCGAGAGGATGCGGACGGTCGGCTCCTTCCAGACGGTGACGCTCGTGTGGGCCGCGTGGACCGGGCGGTCGGGCCGGCCGGCCGTCGAGACGGTCTGGTCGGTGAACGCGATCGCACCGGAGTAGCGCGCGATCTCGGCGTCCTCAGGGACGGAGACGCTCACTTCGTACTCGACTTCCTCGCCCGCATCGATGCTGTCGGGGCCGTCGATCTCGACCCACGACTCCTTGAGCGGGTTGCGGTCGGTCGGCGACGTGAACAGGTGGGGGTTCACGTCGACCGCCTCGTCCTCGCCGTTCTCGACGACGACGGTGAACGTATCGCTCTCGCCGGGCTTGAGGTCGAGGTAGCTCTCCCGGGCGTCGACGTAGAGCCGGGTGTAGTTCCCGTCGTCGCTCTGTTCGGTCGAGACGGCGTCGTTCACTGCGGGGGCCGGTGCGTCGGTCGCGCCGTCGGTCGGTGCGACTGCCGCCGCGGCTGGCACGCTGGCCAGCGCGACGAGAAGCGCGATCAGTATGACTCGTTTCATGGTTGGGGTACGCCGAAACTCGCCATGGAGGGCGGAGGGCGGCGAACGGGCGACGGTTCGACGGCGGTCGGCAAATAGGTACTGGAGAGTGAAACGAGATTTTTACAGCCGCCGGTCGATCCGCTCGGCGGTCGTCGGCCCGACGCCGTTCACGTCACGTAGCGCCGGCTCGCCGGCCTCGCGGATCGCGTCGATCGAGCCGAACCGTCGGAGCAGCCGTTTTCTGGTCTCGGGGCCGACGCCCTCCACCTCGTCGAGCGCCGTCGCCACCTCGTCGCGCACGCTCTGGTGGTACTGGACCGCGAAGCGGTGGGCCTCGTCGCGGACGCACTGGAGCAGGTGGAGGTGCGAGGCGTCGTCGTCGAACCGCTCCACGCCGTCGGGGGTCACGACCAGTTCTTCGGCCTTCGCCAGCGCGATACAGGGCACGTTCCAGCCCACCTCGTCGAGCGCGTCAGTCGCGGCACCCAACTGCCCCTCGCCGCCGTCGATCAGCAGCAGATCCGGGTCGGGGCGGTCGTCGCTCCCGTCGACGGCGCGTTCGGCCCGCCAGCGCACCAGTTCGCGCATGTTGGCGTAGTCGTCGTTGCGGTCGGGCAGCTTCTTCCGGCGGTAGTCGGACTTCTCGGCGCTCCCGCCGACGAAACACACGTCGCTGCCGACGACGGCCTTCCCCTGTGCGTGGCTCACGTCGAACCCCTCGATGCGTTCGGGGCGGGGGAGGTCGAGCGCCTGCCCGAGCGCGCCCACGGGGTCGTCGGCGCCGCCGACGCCGCTGCGGGCGTTCTTGAGCGCGAGTTCGACGAGCTTCCCCTCCCGGCCCGCACCGGGCACCGACACGTCGACGCCCGCAGTTTCGAGCCAGTCGAGCACGTCCTCGTCGTCCGGGCGCTCGGAGAGCAGGACCGCGTCGGGCAGGTCGCGCTCGGCGTAGTACTGGGTGAGGAACGCCGAGAGCAGGCTCGCGACGCGATCCTCGCCCTCGGGGGCGTCGAGGCGGTGCCGAGAGCGGTCGACGAGCTGGCCGGCGTCGGCGTGGAGTCGGGCGACGGTCGCGTCCCCGCCCTCCACGACAGCCGCGAGCACGTCGACTTCCCGGCGGTTTCCGGGCGAGGAGACCGCCTCGCCGCCCTCGCCGTGGAACGCCTCGACCGTTTCGAGGCGGTCCCGGGCGTTGGCGGCGCGCTCGAACTCCTCCGCTTGCGCGGCCTGCTCCATCTCCCGGCGCAGGGGGTCGGCGAGGATCCCGGTCTCGCCCTCGAAGAAGCGGACCGCACTCGACACGTCCTCCGCGTAGCTCTCGGCGCCGATCGTGTCGACGCAGGGGGCCGAACACAGTCCCATCTCGTGATCGAGGCAGGGGCGGTCGCGGTTGCGGAACTTGTGGTCCGAACAGCCCCGCAGCCCGTACGTCTCCCGGATCGCTTTCACGACCGTCTCGACCTCGCCCTTCCGGGTGTACGGGCCGAACACGGTCGCGGCGTCGTCGGGATCGCGGGTGATCTCGATCCGGGGGTACTCGTGGTCGGTGAGCTGGACCAGCGGGTAGGACTTGTCGTCCTTGAGCCGGACGTTGTACCGCGGCTGGTGCCGCTTGATCAAGTTCGCTTCCAGCAGGAGGGCTTGGGTCTCGGTGTCCGTGACCGCAGTGTCGATCGCGTCGGCGCGGGCCACCATCTTTCGGATGCGGTCGCTCCGCGGTCCGCTCACGGCTTCGCCGTTCGCGCGGCTCGAGGCGGCTTCGCCGCCTCGGTGGTCCGCATAGGAGCGCACACGGTCGCGGATGTCGACGGCCTTCCCGACGTAGAGGACGGTGTCGGCGTCGTCGCCGCGTTCGAGGAACTGGTAGACGCCCGGCTCCCGGGGGAGGTCGCCGGCACGCGCTCGAACCTCGCTCGCGTCCATCTGTCCGTGGTAGGGTGTCGGCGCGTTTGAGCGTGACGCCCTCGGTGACTCGTCGCTTCGAGATCCGTGTCGGTCTCCGCTCCGGCAGAGCCATGTTCAATGGTAATCAAACACGTCTATGACTCGACTCAGGTCCGCGCTCGCAGCCGGGACGCTCGCCGCACTCGGGGCGACAGTCGTACAGTTCGTCCAGCCCACGTTCGTGGAGTCGGCCGTTCTGCGCGCCGTTCTCGACGGCCTGTTCGTCGGGGCGACCGTCTACGCCGGCCTCTATACGCTCGGGCAGATCGGTGAGTCGGGGTAGCCCCACCGCCGACTACAAGCCGCGCCCACCACAACCCCACTCCATGACTCGCGTCTGGCTGGTCGACCGCGACGTCGACAGCCGCAACACGGTGACGATGACGTACGCCACCCCGGACGGCGAGCGGGCGTTCACCAGACAGGCCGCGCTGGACCGCCTCGCGACCCGCGACGGCCCGACCGCCGCCGTCGACGTCGAGGACGACCGGCTCGACCCCGTCGACGACCCCGAGACTGCCGAGCGGTACGCGGCCGAGGCCGAGCGCGTCGCGGCGGAAAACGACCCCGAAGACGTACTATGAGCGATAGTTACGCCGGGGGCTCAGCCGAAACCCTTTATCGGGAACCGAGGCAAGCCGGGCCATGGCCGCCATCGAACTCGACGGGGTGACGAAGCGGTTCGGCGACGTGACCGCCGTCGACGGGCTCGATCTGACGGTAGAGGAGGGCGAGGTGTTCGGCTTCCTCGGCCCGAACGGGGCCGGGAAGTCGACGACGATCAACGTCCTGCTCGACTTCGTCCGTCCCACCGCGGGGCGGGTGGAAGTGATCGGAATGAACCCCCAGCGCGAGAGCGTCGCGGTCCGGGAGCGCACCGGCGTGCTCCCGGAGGGGTTCTCCGTGTACGAGCGCCTGACGGGACGGGAACATCTGGAGTTCGCGATCGAGTCAAAGGACGCCGACGCCGACCCCGACGCCGTGCTCGACCGCGTCGGCCTCGCCCGCGACGGCGACCGCAAGGCCGGCGGCTACTCGAAGGGGATGGCCCAGCGACTCGCGCTCGGGATGGCGCTGGTGGGCGAGCCGGATCTGTTGATACTCGACGAGCCATCCTCCGGGCTCGACCCCGCGGGGGCGAAGGAGATGCGCGACATCGTCCGCGAGGAGGCCGATCGCGGGGCGACCGTGTTCTTCTCCAGCCACGTGCTCGGACAGGTCGAGGCGGTCTGTGACAGCGTGGGGATTCTGCGGAACGGCGAGCTCGTCGCCAAGGACTCCGTCGAGGGGCTGCGCGAGGCGGTCGGCACCGGCGCGACACTGGAGATCACCGTCGACGGCGTCACGGACGACGATCTCGACGCGGTGCGGGCGCTCGACGGCGTCGACGCCGCCTCGACCGACGGCGCGAGCGTGACGGTGCAGTGTGACCCCGAAGCCAAAACTGCGGTCATCGGCGCGCTCGAAGACGCCGGGGTCGTCGTCGAGGACTTCTCCACTCGCGAGTCGTCGCTCGAAGACCTGTTCCTCGCGTACACCGAGGGTGACACGCCCGGCGCGGGCGGGGTCGCCGAGGAGGTGGACGCATGAGCTGGGAGGCCGTCGCCCGGAAAGACTTCCGCGATGCGGTGCGCTCGCGCTGGCTCTGGGTGCTGTCGGCGCTGTCGATTCTGGTGTTCGCGGGGGCGGCGATCGGCCGGCTCTACGTCGGGAGCGGCCCGCAAGGCAGCGGGGGCGGCGTGCTCCGGACGTTCCTCTTCTTCCTCAAGCAGGGGACGGCGATCATCATCCCGTTGACGGCGCTCGTCGTCGCGTACGGGTCGATCACCCGTGAGCGGGAGTCGGGAACGATCAAGCTGCTGCTCTCGCTGCCCCACTCGCGTGACGACGTGGTGCTCGGGAAGTTCCTGGGCCGCAGCGCGGTCGTCAGCCTCCCGGTGTTGATCGGCTTCTTCGTCGCGCTGCTCGCGCTGCTGCCGGCGGCGTCGGGGCTGGACATCCTCGTCTACGTCGAGTTCGCGCTGCTGACCGCGCTGCTGGGGGTCGTGTTCGTCGGCATCGCCGTCGGCGTCTCGGCGGCCGCGAACACGAACCAGCAGGCGCTGGTCGGCGCCGGCGGGCTGTTCGCGACGTTCTGGTTCCTCTGGAACTTCTTCGTCACCGGCGTCAACCGCGCGACGACGGAGCTGTTCGGCCTCTCGACGCCCCAGCAGTTCCAGCTCCGACTGGCGATGAAGATCCTCAACCCGATTCAGGCGTACAAGTCGCTGGTCGACAGCCTGTTCATGAGCGATCTGGAGGCCCGCATCCGGATGTTCAGCCTGCTGCTGGGGATGATCCCGAACCAGCAGGCCGCACGGGCGCTCGGCCCGAACCTCTCGCCGGTGTTCTCCGACGGCGTGGTGCTGCTCGCGATGCTGCTCTGGCTGGCGGTGCCGCTCGCGGTCGGGATCGTCTGGTTCCGGGACGCCGACCTGTAGCGGGCCGTTCGTGCTCTCGGCGGCGCGAGCCGCCGAACGGTGATGTCGGAGGTGTTTTCCGTCGGCGGCGGGGAGTACAGGTGACGGCACGGACAGCGGGGGCCTTTCGCCCTCGTGGTCTCCACGGGGGTACTCCCGTTGGCCTACCCCGTCGTTCAACGACCCTGAGCGACGGCTTCTGCGAGTCGATCACTCGTTCTGGATGCTGAGGCTCCGACTTCGAGACCGCCCGAGACCTCCGAAAACCGTCGCCGGCAGGCGCGCTACTCGCGTTTGACGTCGTGCCGCCCGAACCCGTAGCGCAGCCGGTTCGCCAGCCGCCGGGAGAATCGTCCGTCCTCGGGCGCCCGCGAGCCGAACCGCTCGGCCAGCGCCTGGTAGATCAGCGGCACCGGGGTCTCCTGCTCCAGCGCTTCCTGCACGGTCCACGTCCCGGTCGAGCCGCCGGCGACGTGGTCGGCGACGTCGCCGAGGTCGTTCCCCTCCTCGCGGAACGCCTCCTCGCAGAGTTCGAGCAGCCACGAGCGGATCACCGCGCCGTTGTTCCACGTTCGCGCGACGGCTTCGAGATCGAGGTCGTAGCGCCCGTTCGCGAGCAGTTCGAACCCCTCGCCGTAGGTCTGCATCAGCGCGTACTCGACGCCGTTGTGGATCATCTTCACGTAGTGGCCCGATCCCGAGGGGCCCATGTGGTCGTGACCGGCGCTTCCGGTCGCGACGGCGTCGAACACCGGCACCATCGCCTCGTACGCCCACTCGGGGCCGCC
>ENA-ORCS01000695-ORCS01000695.1-marine-metagenome-genome-assembly--contig:-NODE-695-length-19225-cov-13.361448_pt1 | contig 19225 bp, 22 predicted proteins | sample MGYA00237781_ERZ508513 | MGnify/ENA primary metagenome ERZ508513 (study PRJEB26184, sample SAMN06268793) | marine metagenome | isolation source: Eden Landing Ponds, San Francisco, CA, USA | place...
GTCGCGACGGGTTTTATCGGGCCACTGTTCGTCGAGAGCGAGTATGGTCGTCGTCGAGGAGGTCACCAAACTGAGCGCGCGCCGCACCCAAACCTCGTCCGAGGCGTTTCCGGACGATGCGCTGGCGTCGATTCGGGCGGCCGTCGAGGCCGTCCCAGCAAGCGTCTTCGACGGCTCGACGAAGCACACAGAGGTCGGCGGCTTCGATGCCGCGATCGCCGACAAGCTCTCGCAGTACGAGTACGAAGGGGACGCCGCCGGCGGCTACAACCCGAACTGTAAGCTCTGGGCGCATCAGGGGTTTAACTACAGCGTCGACCTCTACGACGCCGACGCCCGCATCGCCATCGAGGTCGAGAAGAGCGAGCGGAAGAACGTCAGCGACGACCTCCTCAAGTTCCAGAAGGGGTACCGCACCCAGAAGGACGGCCGGCCGAAGATCGAGTTCGGCTGTCTGGTAGTGCCGGTGAACTATCTCGGGCGGCATAACCTCTACCAGCACAGCCTGACCAAGCTCGACTTCATGAAGGGCGTCCTGTTCGTCGACGATGTCGCCGTCATCGGCTATCGCGACCCGCGATCTGACTGACGTTGGCCACACTGGCTGTTTATTTGCGCCAGGAGGCGTGCAGCGCGCGACCATGAGTGCTGCGTGACCCATTATGGCTGGTCCCGATCCGCACGACGACACGAGTGCCGACTACGAACGGTTCGAGAAGGAACAGCTCGCACAGGACCGCGACGCCGCCGGCGTCGACACGGCGGACGTCGACGACGCGACGGCCCAGCGCCTGGTCAGCGACCTCGTCGACGCGGACGTCGTCACCCCGATCCCCGAGGATCGCGTTCTGGTTCACGAGCCGAGCGGCGTCGCGTTCGACTCATCGACGCAGCTGGCCGTCTTCCATCGTGGTTGGACGGCCGGCCGCGACGCCGACGCGGAGGCCGAGTGATGCAGCAAACCCTCATCGGCTGCGCGTTCTGCGACGCGCCGCCCGGTACCGAGACTGGCGAGGCCCACACCTGGGGACAGGACAAACGGGTCACTCACCCAATCTGCGTCGACTGCGCGATTCAGACGGAGCCGGATCCCGACGTTCGCGATCACGTCGCCTGTGACGGCTGTGGGCTGGTCGTCGACACGCTCGCAGCCCTCACCCGGTTCCGGGTCGAACTGGGGCATCTGGAAGGCCCGATACAGCTGTGCGCCCGCTGTAGTCCGGGTGGGCTCGCGACGTACTGGACGCGCGACCTCGAGGAGCACCTCGTCGCGGCGCCGGCGGAGTGACCCAAACACTCTTTACTGATTCACTGTAAACTGTAATCAAGAACGACCCGTGTCACGCACTTCAAATCGCGCCGACGGCGACATCGTCCGGGACTTCCTCTCAGTCGCGGACCTCCTCGAGGAGCCACAGCTGGCTCAGCTGTACGCGTACCTCGCTCGGGAAGGCGAGGCGACCGTCCAGGACGTGATGGACGACCTCGAACTTGCCCAGGGGACCGCCTACAGCTACGTCAACCGGCTCGTCGACGCCGGCGTCGTCGACGTCACCGACGACGGGCAGCCACGTCGGTACGCCGCCCGCCCGATCGACCTGACCGTGACGACGGCTGCCGGTGACCGTGAGTACACGATCACGCCGGCGCTCATCGACGCCGTCGGCCACCGGGAGACGGACGCCGACATCGACACCTACATCGAGCGCCACGGCGTCGCCGGCCTCGCGACCGCGCTCACGTACGCAGTTGCCCGCGAGCGCGGCGAGGTCACCCACCGGCTGATGGCCGAGGACCTGGACATCTCGCCGCTGGCCGCGGAGATGATTCTGCAGGCGCTGCGGCCTGTCGTCCACGAGCACTACGACATCGAGGAGGGTGGGGCATCTCTGGATGAGGTGAACGTCGGCGACGGCGACACGGTCGACGACGCGTGAGCGCGTTCCACATCGCCGACACCGGCCTGTTCGTCGCGATGGGGCAGCCCTCGAACAGTCGGTACCAGGCCGTTCGGGGGTTCGCTCGCCGGAACGACGTCACCTTCGTCCTCCCCGAACGAGTGTACGAGGAGCTGACCGTCGACGATCCGGATGTCGAGGACGTGCCAGTTGACACCGCGATCGACGAGGGCTGGGCGACGGTTGCGGCGCCGCTCGAGTTCTCTGAGCCTGTCGTCTCCCGGGTGATGGACGGGATCCAGCGGTACATCGCGAACGCCGACGACCGGCCCGCAGACGAGGTCGAACGGGCGGACGCGGCCCTCGCTGCGCTGGCTGCCCAGCATCTCAGTGCGGGAACCGCGACTGAGGTCTACATCTACACGACGGATATCGCGGCCGGCGAGGGGGCCGAAACCGTGCTCGCGAGCGAGGGCTACGGGGATTCAGTGACGTTCGTCAACGGCTTCCGGTTAATCGAGGACCTGGTCGCCGGCGATAGCTGACGGGATTCAGGCCTGATTCGCGGGGAGAAGACACTCTTGAAAGCCCTCGGCCGCTCGACGTCCCGCGACCGCCGCTGCGCGCCTCGTGCCTGCGGTGCTTGCGGGGTCGGGGGACGACCGAGACGGCCTCGCCCTTTCTGAGTCCGCCAGGACGGTAGCTGGCTGGCCAAGCGACGTGGTCGGCTGAACAGGTGTGTACGTAACGGCCCGCCCCGCTCGCCGCTGCCGCCCTCCGCGTCGCTCGCGACCGACCATTCCGGGCGTGCGGGCGCTCTCCGCACCGCCCGCGCCCGTTCCGGGCTAAAGTGAATCTGGTCTCGACGCCAGCGGGAAAGCGCGAGGGGTTGCGCGGCGTCGCTGCTCACCCCGGCTGGGAGGGCTCTGATCTGGGTGCCAAAGAACTGTGCACGAAATAGTTATTTTCACCCAAAAACCATCAAATCCGCTGGAAAGTAGATATGCGAAACTGTCGCTAACTCCTCAGTCAGGAACAAGAGAGGTTCTCACCCCCGTGCTAAATACAGGGCGCGTAGCTTTCATAGCGGTTCGATTCCGCCACCGAAATCTCTTGGCCGCCTCAGAGTGACTCACCCTCACCACTCGTGCTCGCTATCTGGGCCAAAAATGTTCGGCGTAGCCAACCTGTCCTGCCACTCAGGCTTCACGCCCAACTCCCGCATTATCAGGAACATCACCATCTTCCTCAAGTCCACCAGAGTATCGGTGTTCTCCCGAAGCCCCGATTCGTCCATCGAATGCACGATCTGATTCCTGATGTCCCTCGCTTCCTCCACTATCACCTCCACCTCGTCCGAGTCGAACCCCAAGTCGATTTGCTCGGCGTACTTCTTGATCTTCACCAGAGTGCTCGGCTCGAAGATGAAGTCCTTCCCGAGATTGTACTCCAGCCGGTTCAACTGCCCCTTAGTGAACTCGTCCTCAAACTCGTCCAACACGTACTCACGGACGCGCTCCTTCTCATCCTCGTCAAACAGGTATTCGCGCTGGCTCTTCATATACCGGTGATAATTTCTGTCCGCGTTCGCCTCCAGCACAAGCCACAACAGCAGAAACTTCGGTGTCATCAGCTTCGTCGCCTCAGAGTGCAGGAACAGCGAGATGTTCGTGCGGAGATCGGTCGCTAAATCCTCATCGGCCTGGTCAATCGTCGTCAGCGCTACGTCCACCAACTCGCCGATGTTGGAGCTGAACACTGGCCCTGTCTCGTGAACGGCGTGTACGAACCGAAGGCCGGTGTTGTCAACGGGGATTCGATACGTGTCTAGGTTGCAGGCTTCCTCCGATGAACCTTCTGGATAGTACGTTTCCCACCGAACGTCCCGGTTCTGATAAAACGAGTAGACGTATGTCACCCACTCGGCCAACTCCTTCGCCCGCTCCTCGTCCGCCTCAATAAAACACTTCGCAGTCAACCAGTACCCTGTCCGGTACTTGCTGTCCTCCTCCCGTCGGTTATTCTCGAACTGCTCAACACCTTCGACTGGCTCGATGCGTATCGGAAACGCCTCGCTTACGTACACTTCGTCCTCCGGAATGTAGAGGTTCTGCATTTCGAAAACTAGTGTTTCCGGCATTTTCATCGAAAAGTCAGGGGGAGAGACATTACGGCTTACGGTCAGGGAGTCCCAATTTGCGGTCACTTGGTTCGGTCCACACCCAGTATTGTCTCGAAGTTGTAACTACAGCGCAACATTTTCGATAACACGCCCCAACCCGCGTGTATGGTGGCCTGAATGTTCGACGACCCAACAATCCACGATTTGCAAGTCAAACCCGACTTGCGCGACGGCGAATCCGTTCTCGCGGCCAAAAGCACAACGCTGGGGGATAGTATCCGCGACAACGCCATCGTCATCGTCACCACACAGCGCATCATCACTGGTGCGAAGAAGGGCCGCAGTGTCGATGAGGAAGAAGCGGACAAGCTCAATCTCGATATCGAGCTGGCCGACATCGAGACGGTCCGACGCACCGGCGTCGCGACGAAAACCATCGAAGTCGTCACCCTTGGTGACGACGTGTACGAGCTGCCACCGCTTCAGAACGGCAGTGGAGCGATTGTAGACGCAATCACTAGTGAGGCCAAGCTGGGGAAAACCAGCTGGGGCGAAGAAAGCCTCGCGGAGCAGGGTACGAAGCAAGTCGTCGGCGGTGTCGTCAGCATCCTCGGACTCGTCATCGGCGGACTGTGTGTTGTCGGTGGGATTGCTGGGATTCTCTCTATCATCGGCATCATTTGGGGTGCCATCATGCTTGCCTTCGGTGTGATGGTTGTTGGCGGGTCGGTGAGACTGATTCAGTGGGCATTCGGCACTGAGGACGAATGGGATCGTAGCGAACCCTACAAGGTTCCTGAAGACGATCCCGGCGAGTCGGAGGATGCGAATGGTGGTGTTGGTGCGAGGGCGGCAGGTGCGGTGTCTGGGGTTGCTGACCGGTTTGGCGTACCGCCGGTCGTGTGGACGGCAGGTGTATTGCTCGGCGCAGTGCTTTGGCTGGCACTGTTCGCGTTGTTGAATCAGGAGACGTTGTTCGCGGTCGCGTTGTTCGCGGGTTGGATTATCTTACCAATCTCTGTGTACCTGGACATCAGCTCCACTAGCGAGAAGTCGGGTATCAAGTTCCGTTGGTGGGCGTACTGCGTGCCGTCAATCATCCCGTTCATCGCGCCGCTGGCCGGATTCACCTGGCTCGCGCGGAAGCGTCAGAAAACAGGCTCCATCCTCTAACCGGGTAGAAATTAGAGCGAGCTGTTCCATCGTGGTTGTTCTTCTCTCGATTCTCCGGGAAGGCTGAACCCGCGTTCGAGGTCGTCCTTCACATGGTAGAAGTCGTCCTTGATGTGATGTTCCTCGATACGAGCGCTTGCCCGCACACGAACGCGTTCCTTGCCGAACGTCGTGTTCACCTGCACCGTGCCGGTGACGTAGAGTGTCCGAGCACTGGATGTGTAGTATAGAAACCTGGGTGGGATGAATTCAATATTGAACTCTCCGTCGTCTTTCGCAGCTATCGGTTCGACAAAGACAGTGCTGGGTGGCTCAGGAACTGTTTCACGATCCCAATCTATTGATTCGAGGGCTGGGTCTGGCCACCTGAGTCCGATATGTAAATGGGTGCTATCGATGGTGATGTTGTCGGGACTCCAATTCTCAACAGAAAACGTAAGTCGTATTGGCGCGATTAAGCGGTCTTGGTGAACGACGGAGAGCTCGGCGTCCGCGCCAATTGAAACGTCTTTCACCAGATGGTGTGTGAACCAGCCGGAGATGATAGGAGCTAACGCCACCACCAACCGTAGCCCAGGTATCTGAGCAATTCCTTCAACTAAGAAGAGTCGAACGCGTTCCCAGAGGGAGTGAAGCATTTGGCGGGGAGAAGCAGTAGAATTCCTTAAACCTCCGCCAACATCGTCTTGAGACTGACGAGAGACGAAACGTGACGGTTCCCATAGAGAAAGATTGGCGGGGATATGTTACGCAACAACGCCAGTCAATGTGGCGCCAACGACTTCCAAGCGTGATGCGACTGGATCGACGACCTTCTTTAGCCGCTCCGTAGATATACTGTACTTACCGATTCAATCCAAGTCTAACAACTGTTCTACGTTACCTCGTTCTGACTGCGTAGTGCGGTAGTGTTTTTGAGCGCCTGCGAGGGGTGCAGGCGCGTTCGGTCGTGCCTGCACAGCACAGGTGATTCGAGATGCGATACCACTATCAGCGACAGGTGTACCGTCCGCAGGAGGCGCGGTGATCGATGGCGGTCGAACTGAACGAAATCGAGGAAGCCGAAGTAGAACTGGAACAGTGGTTAGTCAAGCAGGCCGAGAACGGCATTCCGGAAATCGTCCTGATCGGGCTCCTTCGGGACTACGCGGACGACATCGAACACTTCGGCTATGTGCCGCGAATGTGGGGTGAAGCCGAGCGATGAGACGAACCAACTCCTTCGAGATCGTGCCCCAGTCGGACCAAGCCGGCACCATCCTTCGACGCCTCCTCGATGCGTCAGCAAGCCTCTGGAACGAGTTGACCTACGAGCGGCGGCAGCGATTCTTTACCGGAGAGAGCGTCTGGGACTGTGACGGGTATAAAGACGAGTACGTCGATCTGATCGGATCCGCGACGACCGCACAAGTCGCCCGCCAGAACGACCAAGCGTGGCGCTCGTTCTTCGAACTCCGCGAGACGTCGGACCACGATCCCAACCCACCCGGTTACTGGGGGAACCGCGAGGACGGTCGCGAACTGCGGACCTTTCTTCGGAAGGATATGTACTCCGTCCGATGGGGCGAGCGTTCCCGTCTAGAGGTTCCGATTGGACGGGACCTGAAAGACGAGTACGGTTTCGGGCGGTACGAGCGCCTTCGGGTTCCGGTTCGTGGCGATCCACAGTGGGCCGGCGAGCAGGGGCAGCTCCGGTTGACGTACGATGAGGTTAAAGAGACGTACCGCGCCTACCAGTCAGTAACTGTCCCGGATGAGGAACGGACGACGCCGACTGGATCGGACGCCGCCGCACTCGATATCGGCGCGAACGTCCTCGTCGCTTGTACGACGACCGCTCACGACCAGTACTGGTACAGCGGCCAAAAGCCGTTCCGGCAGTTCCGTGAGACGACGGAGCGCATCGCCGACGCCAAAGCGAAGCTACCGGATGGACAGCAGACCAGTACGCGGATCCAGCGGCTCTATCGGAAGCGGTCACGCCGGCGGGACCACGCCGTGAACGCGCTCCTTCGTGACCTGGTCGAGCGACTCCACGACGACGGCGTCGAAACCATCTATCACGGCGACCTCACTGGTGTCCTTGGCGAGTACTGGTCGGTCGAGGCAAACCTCAAAGCGCGTACCTTCTGGGCGCATCGGCAGTGTCTCGACCAGCTTGCGAACGTCTGTGAAGAGTACGGAATCGAGGTGGCGTCGGTCTCCGAGGCGTGGACCTCCCAGACGTGTCCGGAGTGCGGCGAGCGCGAACAGACCCGACGGCATCGCGAGACGCTGACGTGTCCGTGTGGCTTCGAGGGCCACGCCGATCTCGTCGCGTCGCAGACACTGCTCGAACAGACAACGAACACCGAGGTCAGGCCGACGGCACGGCCCGTGCGGTTCCAGTGGGACGATCACCAGTGGTACCCCATCGAGGGGGACGCGGTGGGGCCCAACGAATAGCGCACAGACCCGCAAGGTGCCGCCGTGGTGTCGCCGCGACACCAGCGAGCGGACGCTCCGTGTACGCGGAGTGGATGTCGATCCGCTGGTCGCTCGCTTTTCCAGCTGATAGCGCTTTCAGTACTACTCTTCTTGGGCGTCGTTTAGACGCCTGAACTCGTCAATTGGCCGAACGACTCAGCTGCGGTTTATTGAGCCGGCATTCGTTTCTCTCGGCTGGCTGGGGTGTACTCTACGGCTCGCACCGCTCGCCGCGTTCCGCCCTCCGCATCGCTCGCGACCGACCATTCCGGGCGGGCTTCCGCTCCAGTAGGTGCGGGTCCTGCCGGGCTAAAGTGAATATGGTCTCGACGCCAGCGCTTCACCCGTTCGGGTCCTGCGGACCTCGGCGAAGCCGACCGCGACGGACGTGGTTGCGTCGCGGCGAACGGGGAATGCGCTGGCCGCTCGCTCCGGGCGGGTCGGCGCGCGGTGCTGGTTGGGGCCACCTCATGCAGGCGCGCTCTCGCTCGCGCCCGGTAGGGCGCTCGCGAAGGCGCGAGCGAGAGCGCGCAGATGGTTCTGTCGGTCGTTGTCGTCGGAAAACCGCGATGTAGCAGCATCGCGGTGTCGGCGCGTGAGCGCCTTCGGAACTTGGTGAAGTCCCAATGTCAAGTAACAGCTCTAGTAGCAAGGTCGTTACGGTGGATGAACAGGCATTCGAGAACGCGGGCGAGCAGGCGGTCGATGAAGACAGCTTCCCGGTCGTCGACGAGACGCCGGAGTTCGAGGCGACGGTCGAGCAGGAGACGCAGGCGAAGGTGGATGCGAACCACCCGGACGGGATCGCGGACACGAGCGAAGACCGGATTCACGGTGTCACCCTCGAACAGGAAGAGCGCATTCAGGCGCGGGAAGCCGAACTGGAGCGCATCAGTGCCCAGGCCGAGCTGGGAACGCAGGACGGCCGTGAGCAGCGCACGCGGGAGGTCGCCGCGCATGGGAGCACGAAGCGCAGGCGGAAGTTTCAGAAGCGTGCCGCCAGCGTGGACCCGATGGCCGACCCCGAACGGGATGATCCCCGAGCGGAGCTCTCCCAGGATAAACTGGCGACAGTGAACACGGAGGCAGACCGACTCGCAACGCGGGTGGATGGCTGGTCGCGTGCGGCGATCAGTCGACGCCTGGCCGAAGTGGTCGTCGACGGTACGGACATGACGAGTGCGGTCGTGCGGGTGTTCGAGGAGTTGCAGACGGCCCCGGGGGGCACAGTGCCGATCGACGCTCTCGAGGACGTCGATCGCAGCACGGTCACGATCGAAGGTCGTGTGAAGACCCTCTGGGATAGTGATTCGCCGGCCATCCAGCAAGTCGGGCTAATCGCGGACGAGAGCGGACAAACGAAGGTGACGATCTGGAAGGCATCGGACGCGCCGTGGATCGAGGAAGGCGAGCGTGTTCGGATTCACGAAGCGGCCACGAACTGGTACGAGGGCCGAATCTCGGTGGCCGTGACGGGGTGGAGCATCATCCACTTCCCGGAGCGCGGCCGGTGGTGGGACGAATAGCCAGTCGGAGCTGCCTTCTTTTTTGCTGTGTGCCGGACCGACCCTGACCCCGCCGCCCCACCCTCCGCTCCGTGCTCGCTTCGCTGCGCGCGCAGCCACGACCTAGAGAACTCGATGTTAAATTGACATCATAGGATTCGATTTATGTATAACTCTAATTGCCCAAGTCTATTGAGGCGGTCGGTGTTTCCTCACCCGCGAACGTCTCCAGCAAGTACAGCACGCTGAACCCGAGGTTCTCATGGATCCAGTCCTGATTCGAGTAGATGTCCGTGAAGTCGCCGGTCACGAAGTGGCTGATACCGATTTCCTCCTTCAGGAACACGGCGTCACAGATCAGCGCGATATCCGCATTGTTCTTCATATGGACCGGCCATTCCTTCAACCGCTTCTCAACGTCGGGATACTCGCGGTCTCGCATCGGTTCCAGATAGACACGGGCCTCAATCTGGTCCTTGTGCTTGATCGACCGCTCCATCAAGACGTCCTTCAGCTTCCGAGCAGCTTCCCGAGCTGTCCGCCGAGTGAGCTCGCCCTCCTTCTCGAAGTACCACTCAAAGTACTTCTGGAGCCGAGGCCGCACCTCCTTCTCCTCGGACTCCTTCATGTCGAACCGCTCGACGTACTCGTCCATCACCGTCTCAATACCGAGCTCGTCGTCACTGTAGGTTTGCAGCATCTTCCCGAACTGCCTCAGTTTCAACCGGAGCTTCGCCCGTTTCTCCCCGTACAGGCCTTCGTCCCGGTCTAACCGGATGTCGGCGGAACGCCGACTGTTGTCCTCGGTGCTGGAGCAGTACTCGTAGACGGCGTTCTTCCCGGTGTAGATCGTGTTGTCGGTGTCGAACAATCGTTTGGCGTCAGGGTACCACCGGTCATTGACGAAGGTGAGTCCGAGCAGACAGTTGGTGTCTACGAAGTACCGGGTCATGGAGGGGGTTGGTTAGGGGGCGGGTGAGAGACCGAGGAGTGCGATCGCAACTCCGTCAGCGGCTTCGGACACTACTTGGTTCTCTTCCAGGTCTGTGTGTAGCCGGGAGCGTTCTCGCTCTATCAGTTCGAGTTCCTTCCGGATATCCTCTTGTCGGCCTTCGAGGTCCTGCGTGTCTAGTTCCTCGGCGATCTCTTCGGGGGTCAACCCGGTGTTTTCGCGTTGGGCGAGGTCGATGCAGAAGATGGTCCAGAACAATTCAGAGACCTTCAGGGCCTTCTGCGGCCGGTACTCTTCGGCATCAAGTTCAGCACTTACAACCGAGTACCAGAGATCCAGGTCCTGCTCCAGCCACGGGTAGTCGTCGACTGGGAAGATATCGATGATATCGAAGACCGTGTTGATGACTGCTTCCCTGCTGGAGTCTACTTCGGGGTAATCTGGTTTGTCGTCGATAGCGTCACTGAGCTGTTTGTCGAGTCGTCGGTAGTGGCGTTGGACATCGTAAGGCGCGTCCTCGTACATGTCATCGGTCAGCCCCTCCGTATTTTGTTCGTACAGACGGTTGAGTGCTCGAGAGAGTGCGAGTCGAGCCTTTGTCTCTTCCCCCCTGGGGAGGCTGAGCTGAGAAGCTGAAAGGCTACAACGGACTTCTCGGTTATCGTCACTCCAGTCTACCGTGACTGGGGATCCACCGATCTTCGCCATGGTTCCGAACTTGTACCAGAAGTGCTGGATATCCGTGTCCAATCCGACGTCGTTGAGTTCCTTGTCTGCGAAGTAGAGTAGTTTATAGAAGGTTTTGGGGCGTAACGGGTTCGAGTAGAATCTCTCGTCCAAGAGAAGGGCCGTTACCTCCCCTACGCTCAGTGTAGAGGTCATGCTTATTCGAGGCTAACAGCACCACCTCTAATTACTGTATTGAAAACAGTGAATCTGAATCAGGAACTCCCAAAACCGTGGCCAGGCATCCAATTCTCGGCCTGAATCCGGACCGTTCACTGCGACGAAATGATTTAGGTACTCCATTGTGAGGTTCGGCATAACGTGGCCCTCACCAACCTCCTAGGCGAACGCGAGGCCCTCGCTAAAAACTCGGAGATCTACGGTGACAAGGTCCAGGAGTACATGGAGGCGATGGGATACTACATCACGGAAACATCGCCCACCCATGGCGGGCTTGTCGACCAGAAATACGAACTCCCAGAGATCAGGGGTGACCGAGAGGTCTGGGTCGAGCTCAAGTGGACAGACCAGCGCCGTCACGGGAAGAAATTCCTCGAGGAGATGGGGAAGTACTTCCTCCACTACATGGACCGGTCTCCTGAGAAACGGTTCGACGTGGCCATCTTCGGGCGGAACCTCGAGAACTTCAAAGAGTGGCAGAAGATATTCGACGTCACCAAGCAGACCGACGAGGCAATCCAGGAGTTCTACGACCGGGTCTGCGAGAACGACAAACTCTCGGACGAGCATCGAAGGAAGATTAAGAGCTATTCGATGGACGATTTCGAGGAGTTCCTGAGTGACACCCACGTCTACCAGGCCGACTACGACTCGCTCTTGATGAAGATCGAGGAGTTTGAGAAAGACGACCGGTTCAAACCCGACTTCTTCCAGCGTGAAGCCGAACCCATCACCGACAGGTCAGAGCTGACCACCAACCTCGTCGAGATAACAGAGTACCCTGAAACTCTGTACATCGGAGACCAGGTGGAGGGCGCGACACAAGAGGTAGCATTCAAGCTACGCCCATTCACGGTACCGACGTGGTTCAAGTCGAACAAGGTGTATAGCCTGTTGCCGCCGGAGGAAATGCCGAGAGCGGTCAAACAGTTTATTGACCCGGACACGGTCGAGGAGACCGGGTTCCGGTCGTGGGTAGAAGCCGACCAAGGGAACGCCGATATTGGGAAACGGCTGATTCGGGCCGTTGTCCTCTCCAAGGGTGAAGACCGTGGCTGCATCGCGATAAACTACCGTAGCGACTACCACCTGTACTTCCCACACGAAGACCCCGAAGCGGAGGTCCAGAAAGAAGAGGGGCGACAGGTCACAAAACACTACGATGAGGCCGAATCACCCTTCTTCCGCCACCACTCACTCCGTATCGGAATCCTCGAATACTCGGGACAGTACTTCCTCACCCTGAAACCAGCTATCCTGTTCACCACCAACGGGAAAGAAAACCGGATCACCGGGGAACAAGCCAAACCGTTACACGACAGGTTCAGCCCCAGCCGACACGGTAACAACCGGAAAACACGGAGTCGGATCAACCACTGGTGGAAAGTCCTGGACTACGGCGACCCCAAACAGGACGATCTGGACATCGGGACAAAACCCGTGATGCTCGAAGTCAACAAAAGGCCGCCCAAAGACACCGACGAACGGGACGGCACCATGCAGAACAAGTGGTTAGGAGATTTCCAATGAACGGGTTCACCGCCGAAGTCCTCGACGAACCCGGCTTGATGTTCGCTGACGGCGAGGACTCCATCGACCCCCGAGTCGGATTGATGAAATACGGACCAAGAACTCCATCCGGCAAATCCGAACACCAGGTAATCAACGTCGGATACATCGGGTCTGGCCGGTCTCTCGGCGGCCTCGAGAAACTGTTCAAGGACATGGAGCTGGCGATCACCGCCGACGAGGACAAGTCGAAGCGGTGGAAACCACCGTTCCCCGGCCTCGGCGAACGGTCGCCGCTGAACTTCACGTTCAACACGCAGAAGCGGTGGCGGCAGACGATTACTCGAGGTGAGATCCGGGACCTGAAACAAATCCGCAGCCGGAAAGACCGGTTGGAAGAAGCGGTCGAGATCATCAAGATCAACCTTGAAGTCCTGTACGCCAAGGAAACGCCGCCTGACGTCGTGTTCATCGCGATTCCAGAAGCGATGTGGGACGCATGCACTCCATCCCACCAGGACCATGCCCGGATGCAGTCAGAGACCAGCGACTTCCACAACCGGATCAAGCTGCTAGGGATGGAAGTCGGGTTGCCGACGCAGCTGATGCAGCCGAAGACCCTCCGCGGTGAGGGCGTCCAGGACAAGTCCGAGATCGCATGGAACATCGCGGTTGGAACACTGTACAAGGCGCAACGCGGCCATCCCTGGAAACTAACCGAGCTGGAGGACGGAACGTGCTTCGCCGGGATATCCTTCTACAAAGAGCGAGGCGGAGACCAATCCCGGACACGGACAGCTATGGCCCAAGTCTTCCTGGAGACAGGGGAGAACTTCATCCTTCGAGGCGACCCCGTCGAAGGAGAGAAGCACGGCCCAGGGAACAACCACCTCGCAGAAGACGACGCCAAGCAACTGGTAAAGAAGATTCTCAGGCACTACCGTAGCCACAAAAAGACTGAGCCGCGACGACTGGTGCTTCACAAGCGGTCGGAGTTCTGGGAAGAGGAGCGAGAGGGCTTCATCAAAGGTGCCGGGAACATCGAGTTGATGGACTTCGTCACGGTCCGAGAGCGGCACCCAGTCCGGGCCTTGAGTTCCGGGATTTATCCGGCGCTTCGAGGCACGATGGTCTCCGCACCGAACAATGAGGAGCACTACCTGTACACGAAGGGGTACATCCCGGCTTTGTCGACGTATCCGGCCTCGAACATCCCGGAGCCGATCGTGGTCAAGCCGGATTCAGAGGTCAGTGACTCATCGCCACAGAAGCTGTGCCGAGAAATGCTGGCGTTCACGAAACTGGACTGGAACACTTCGGATTTCTGCACGAAGCTTCCGGTTACAATCGGAATCTCAGATGCCGTTGGGAACATTCTGGCTGAAGCTGAAGCTCAAAACACCAGTCTGGACATCCATTACTACCATTATATGTAGAACATCAGCTGGATTGTGTTCTAGTTGACTGGAGTACCGATACCATCCGTTCTATCGGCCCCTCAATGGGCGAGGGGCTCGCTGTACTGGCGGGTTCCCTGGATACGGTGAGAACGATGGCAACTAGAGATATCTACGAGAGCGGATTCGACGAAGACGTCCGAACGGAATCGAGTGCGAACCAATGTCCCGAGTGCAACGGTCGAGTCACGACGAACGCGGCCGAAACGATCTGCGAGGACTGTGGGCTGGTCATCGACGAACAGCGTATCGATCACGGGCCGGAGTGGCGTACGTACGACGACGGGAGTGCGAACGAACGGGCGCACCGCTCACTGCCGCCCGCCACGATCGCGGCCTGTCGACGGAAATCGGTCGCGGCACCGATGCGAAGGGGAACGAGATCTCTGGGCAAAAGCGACGGCGACTCGCACGGATGCGCCGTGAGCAGACCCGGGGGCGCTGGCGGTCGAAAGCGGAACGGAATCTCGCCCACGGCCTGGGCGAAGTGCGTCGGTTGACGAGTGCGCTCGAACTCTCCGATTCGGTTCGGGACCAGGCGTGCCAGCTCTTCCGGAGCGCCCAGAACGAGGATCTGCTTCGTGGCAGATCCATCGAGGCCATCGCCGCGGCCAGCGTCTACGGAGCCTGCCGGTGCAACGGCCTCTCGCGGTTGGTGGATGACGTCAGCGAGATGGCCCGCGTCGCAGAGTCACGGGTCACGAACGCGTACAAAACGCTGAACGAAGAGCTGGGGCTTCCCGCTGAGCCCGTCTCCCCCAGCATGTTCGTGCCGCGACTCGCCTCGGCCCTCGAGTGTCCGGACGAGATCCGACAGCGGGCCCGAGCCCTCGCGGAGCAGGCCGAGAAGCGCGGCGTCACAACGGGCGTCCATCCGGCCGGGTTCGCCGCGGCCTGCCTCTACAAAGCGGGACAAGAACAGGGAACGTGGGTGACGCAAAGCGACGTCGCGGAGACCGGGAACGTCACGCCAACGACCATCCGAACGCATCACGAGACGTTAGAGGAGCAGGTAGCCTGACAACGCATCTGCACAACTACTACCGTTAGATAGTTTTCTCAGAAAATTATTTGTTCCTAGTCTGCGTAGCACCCAGTATGACCGAGACGTGGGACGACGTCAACGAGCAGGTCAAGGCGGACTGGAAAGACGACACTACACCGTTCGAGCGGGTGTACGAAATCGTCGAACAAACCCACGATGGGCAATCGGCAGCCGAGATCGCCGACCGGGCCCTCGTGAGCGAGCCGACGGCACGTCGCCACTGCAAGACGCTGGTGAACACAGGGTTCGCCGAGACGGAACAGGACGGCCAAACAACGCTGTACAAGCGAAACAGCGACCGGGTGTTGATGTCCCGGATCCGTGAGCTGCGTGAGGAGGTCACTCGGCCGGAGTTGCTCGACAGTATTCAAGACATGAAGGCCGAAATCCGGCGCTACGAGGACCGCTATGACGTGGTGTCACCGGAGGAACTCGCCCAGCAACTCGATGCCGACGAGACGGCGGGCTGGGACGACCTCACCGCGTGGCGCACGACGCGGCAGAATCTCGCCGTTGCCCAAGCAGCACTCGCCTACGACGAGGCCAGCCACCAGCTCGCCGTATGAGCGACGACGACCGGGCCGGCGAGTTCGGGCCGATCTATCTTCCGGCGCTCCAGCGGATTCGTGACCTTTGGCTCGATCTCGAGCCCTTAGTCGAGGAAACAGCGTACGACGATGTCGTCGCCCCCACGGAACTGCAGATCAGTCTCAGCGATGGGTTGGGCGACGCTGAGAGCGCTCGGCTCGATATCCAGTGGAGCGAACTGGGGATGTATTCGTTCCACTACGTCGATAGCGACGACATCAACTGGCGCTTCGATCGCCACCCGAATGCACACTCGCCCGAGATCCACTTCCATCCTCCACCCGAGGCCGCGACGACGGCCGCCGAGCCGTCCTGTATCGACGTGACCGAGGTCTCACTCGTGACGCGTGCCGTCCATGCGATGTGGCGGGCAGCGTACGAGGAGGATGCACTGGGTCGACTGAATAGTGCGTCAAACCCACCGTAAGGATGGACGTAACCGAGGACGCAGTTCGGGACATCTGCACGGACGCAGTCTTCAAACGGGGCGAACGATATTTTGCTGAAGGCCGTATCCGCGAGATTCACCGCGTCGACACCACCGTAACCGCCGTCGTGAGTGGCAGCCATCAGTACGATGTTCGTGTTGACCTCGCCACTGACGGGTTTGCCCCGTGGTGCGATTGTCCGTACGATGGGCCGGGAGCGTGCAAGCACGTCGTCGCCGTGTTGCTTCGGTGTGTCGACGGCCCACCGCCTGACGAAGGCGATCGACTCGACACTGCACTCAACAGTGCCGATGCCGACGAACTCCGTGCGTTTTTACGTGATGCACTCGCGACCGATGCGGATCTCCGCGCCCGGTTTTTCGCCCGAGTCGGCGAGCCGACGAGACAGTCGGCTGACGAGCTTCGCTCCTCGATCGACCGGCGGTTCGAAGAGACAAACCCTGAGTACCACGTTGTCTTCGAGCCCATCGACTTCACGCAGTGGTTCGATCTCGCAAACGAGTACCGCGAGCAGGAGCGGTACGCGTCGGCGGCAACCGTCTACCGGGCACTCGTCAGGTCGCTCGACGACAACATAGAACGCGTCGACGGCGCATACGACCACTTCTCGCGTGCGGTCAGTCAGGCACTCGACGGATACGTCGACTGTGTTGCGGCCATGGAACGCGACGCTGATCCCGTCACAGACGCCGTCGCATTCCTCGACGAACGGGCGACATCGGGAACACCGTTCCTTGCGGAACACTTCGAGCGGGCAGCAGTCGAGCTCCGAGAACGGGTGGGTGAGTAGTACAACGAGTAGCTCACGCGGCGTTGACCACTTTCGGATCGCTCGACGCGTTCGAAGAAGGAATCCTCTATCCCTGACAGTGTAGTTGGTCAGACCGGTGAATACAGGGAACCCAGATATTATCAGGTTGGGACTTGAAATGTCAAGTACATAAATCACAAACAGACTGGAAGAAGCGATAAAACAGATTCGAATTGTCAAGGAAGAAGTAGACGACCCCGAGGTGGCTGGAGAGTTGGAGCGGGCACTGGAAGCGCTTGAAAACGCTGTTGAGTCGCTTGAAGACAACGAGTGATTCGTATCATCAGGGGATTCTGACTGGATAGGCCATGTTCAATTCGCAGGAACTACTGAACACCTGTTTCACCACTATTCGTGTCTAACTAAGATGATCTCAACGGAGCCTCGGGAGGCTATTGCGAGCGAGGGCGTCCGGACGTTGAAATGCGATACCGCCAGAAGTATGAACCAACCGATGCACGACCGATATTCTGATTTCGATGAATTGCGGCCGACCGGCGAGGCGTCCCACATTCCGGACACGAGGTTGGACGACGGGTATGAGGGTGCCCCCCGGCGGCAACGCGTTGCGACGAGCTCTGGTGGCTACCCTGATTCGCCGACGACCGTCGACGGCGAGTGTCGGTCTTGTGGGGCGTCAGTCCCAGACGGCCAGACCAAATGCCGGTTCTGTCTCACCAACCATCTCGGGAGTGACGCCACTAGCACGAACGAGTCAGCGTCGACGACGTTCCTCGGCATCGTCTATCTGGTCGTCGAGTCGACCACGTTCTACGGCGCCGTGGCGAAGGGCGGCGCCGCTGCGAACCTCCTCTCCGCCAACGAGGCGGAGCCGGCCGTCGACGACTACACACTCATCTACGACCTCGACGAGGCGCCGGCGCGCCAGCTGGCCGAGCAATGGCCCTCACTCCCCGACGCGGTACAGGTGGCGTCAGAGGAGGGAGAGCGGCTTCTCAGTGCCGCCCGTGAACGGACTGGGTGGCACGGGCAGGAAGCCTCGGAGGGTCAGGAGCAGGCCCCGACGCGGCTCTACGACCAGCGTGGGGACGGCATCCGCGACGCGTCACGGCTCGACGCGGTCCTCGACGACGCCGCCGACGCGGTGTGGCTGGTTCCAGCGATGGCGCTGACCGAATCTACTGGCGAAGCTGCAGCTGATCGGCAAGAGTCGTCGGTACCGACGACTCAGGAACTCGACTGCCAGAACTGTGGACGGGCGACCGACCATCGGTTCAAGACCCACGAGTCGGTCCCGGATGAAGCGTGGACGGGGCAACCGATCTGGGAGTGTCGGGTGTGTGGCTCGGCTCGCTACGGACCCAGCAAAGCGGGTCAGGACTCGTCTTAACCAACATAGCGACACAGAAACACACCAATGTTGGTTAACGAGCAGCCCCAGTCCGACAGCTACCCGCAGCCGGAGAGGTTTCTCTGCGCCGTGAATCGGCGAGGCGCTACACATGGACCCACGCAACACACCCGGATATCGACTGCATCGCTCACTCACCAATCTCAAACGCATCGAGACGGCCGGACTCGACAACGCAGATCAGGAGCGGATAGAGGCAGCGAGAGCTCTCCTGCAAGACGTGAGTCTGCTCTCCCAGCCGGAAGACAGCGGGGACGCCGGAACACAGATCGAGTCCTGAGCGGCGGTATAACGATGAATCCGGATGTCTCGCTCCTGAGGCTGTTTATTGCCCCCCAGAAGGGGTGCGGGGGAGAGAACCACGAGGCCAACAAATGACCCACCTCACTGAACAATTCCATATTCCCCGAGAGTATCACGCTGCCTGTTCCCGAATCCTAGAGCTCGGGCAACGCCATCTCCGTCGATTGCTCAAGGAAGAATACTGGCGAGACAGGCACCTCGAAGCGATTCAGTCCCGCGATAGCAACGACCACACCTACGTCCGAGACGACGAGTACGAGCCGTTCGAGGACACAGACGCATACCTCTACAACCGATTCAAGCGATGTATCTACCATCGTGTTACTCGGATTCTAAAAGCTCATCGTGAGAAGTACCGTGCCTTCCAGTTCATCGTCGAAACTGTCGAGGAACGAAAAATCAGGCGGGTTGGATGGCAGCAGCTTCGAAGCCGCCTATTCGATAGTGGAGACTCACCGTACATCCAGTGGAGCAATATCGAAACCGTCGTCGAGCAGCTAAACAATCATTACGACCGGAATGGCCGATTTCCTGAAGCATACACGGACCTCGTCGACTGTCCCCAGCCCGACGACACGGTTCCCTTCGGCCCGGACAGTCGTGGAGACATCCACGAGGTCCAAGCCGCGGACGGAGAAGTCGTGGTGATGCTGAAGGCGCCGGATTCGC
>ENA-ORCS01000696-ORCS01000696.1-marine-metagenome-genome-assembly--contig:-NODE-696-length-19219-cov-3.296625_pt1 | contig 19219 bp, 19 predicted proteins | sample MGYA00237781_ERZ508513 | MGnify/ENA primary metagenome ERZ508513 (study PRJEB26184, sample SAMN06268793) | marine metagenome | isolation source: Eden Landing Ponds, San Francisco, CA, USA | place...
CGATCAACTTCATCGCGACCATCTTCACGGAACGCGGCGAGGACGTCAGCTGGGCGAACCTGGACATCTTCTCCTGGACGATGCTCACCCAGTCGGGGATCATCCTCTTTGCGTTCCCTCTCCTTGGGAGTGCGATCGTCATGCTGTTGCTCGATCGGAACCTCGGAACGATGTTCTACGCGGTCGGCGAGGGCGGCGGTACGATTCTCTGGCAACACCTGTTTTGGTTCTTCGGCCACCCGGAGGTGTACGTCCTCGTGCTCCCGCCGATGGGGCTGATTAGTTACATCCTCCCGCGGTTTGCCGGCCGAAAACTGTTCGGCTTCAAGTTCGTCGTCTACTCGACGCTGGCGATCGGCGTCCTCTCTTTCGGCGTTTGGGCCCACCACATGTTCTCGACCGGGATCGACCCGCGTCTACGGGCCTCGTTCATGGCGGTCTCCTTAGCGATCGCCGTTCCCAGCGCCGTGAAGACGTTCAACTGGATCACCACCATGTGGAACGGCCGGATCAAACTCGCGGCCCCGATGCTGTTTTGCATCGGGTTCATCTCGAACTTCATCATCGGCGGCGTAACCGGCGTCTTCCTCGCCTCGATCCCCGTCGATCTCGTCCTCCACGACACTTACTACGTCGTCGGGCACTTCCACTACATCATCATGGGCGCGATCGCCTTTGCCGTGTTCGCGGGCATCTACTACTGGTTCCCGATTTTCACCGGGAAGATGTACCAGCGGACCTTAGCGAAGTGGCACTTCTGGCTGTCGATGATCGGCACTAACGTGACCTTCTTCGCCATGTTGTTGCTCGGGTACATGGAAATGCCCCGCCGGTACGCGAGCTACGAACTCGACGCTGCCGTCGCGCCGCTGGACGCGATCACTCTGCTCCACCAGGCGGCGACGGTCGGCGCGTTCGTTCTCTTGCTCGGCCAGATCATCTTCGTCTGGAACGTAGTCCAGTCCTGGCTGGATGCGCCGGACGTCACGGACGAGGACCCATGGGACCTCAAGGACGACGGGTTGTTTACGCGGGAATTCGGCTGGCACGCCGACCGCCTGGCGTTGCCTGACGGCGGCGAGGAAAAAGCCATGACGGACGGTGGCGAGACGGAAGCACCGACGACCGATAGCGGTGAGACGGACGCTGCCCAGTAGACGCCGATACCCGGTCGAATTGTTTTCCCTCGCTCAGCCGACGACAAGCACGAAGGCGGCAATGCCCATCATGAGGGCGATTGCGACCAGTGCCGCGAGCAGGAGTTCCTTCTCTTCCATACCCCGTGTTCGGGCGCGGGATGAAAAGCCTAATCGGCTCCGGCACGAAGAACGGGTATGTCTGTCACTACCGCGATCCGGGGTCGGCGGGTCGTCCTGGTCGTCTACCTCGTCGTGGTCGCCATCGCGGGGCTGATGGGCGCGATTCTCGGGGCGACCCGTCCCGATGTCGTCGATCCCGTCCTGTTCGGTGTCCTGTCACTTCCAGCCTCGATACTTGGCATGGCGGTCTACGGGATGATCACTGTCGGCGTGGCCATCGGCGTCCTGTTGCTCGCCGTGTCCTACGTCGCCACGCGTTTCGACACTCACGGGCCGGGCAGGGAGTGATGACAGACGACGGAGAAGAGTGGGATCAGAGCGTCGCCTCGTCATAGCGACTGCTGTACCGGTGTTAGCCCGGCTGGGCGATCGATCCGAATGGCGGACACAGTCACGATCACTCTTCGTCGTCCTTGAGCCGCTCGGTCGTCTCCACCAACGGGTGGCGGGCATAATCGACAATCGTGATGTCATCGATCGACTCCAGACCCTCCTCGATGGCCGTCTTCTCCATCTCAAGTTCGACCTGTTCCTCGACGACGATGACGTAGGCCTCCATCTCTGTGATACCGAGTTCGGCGGCGGCGGTCGTCCGATGATGACCGTCCGCCAGCAGGAGGTCGCCGGCGTTGTCGATGACGACCAGCGGCTCTGCGAGCCCGCGTTCGATCTCGTACATTCGCCCTTCGAGTTCGTCGCCGTAGACCTTTGACTGGGTCGGCGTGAGATCCGCGAGGGCGACTACCTTGCGGTCCTGGGTGGCGTCGACGCCGTGGACCGCCTCGATTGTCTCCATCAGCTCGTCGACCTTATCGGGCGTCGCGCGTTCGATCTGGCTCCGCAGAACGTCCGTATTCGTGATGATCCCAACGAGCGCCCCGTCGTCGTCGACGACTGGCAGTCGCTGAATGCCCGACCGAAGGATGACGCGAGCGGCGTCGTCGACGTCCATCTCGGGGTGGGCAACCATCAGATCGGTGGACATCACGTCCTCGATCGCCGCCGTCTCCTCGGCGAGTAAGAGGTCGCTCGCGCTCACGAATCCGCGAACTTGTTCGCCGTTAGAGACGGGAAAACCGCTGTGATCGCCACTTTCCCGGATCCGTCGGGCTACTGCTTCGACCGTGTCCTCGGGGGCGACCGTCGCGACCTCGTGGGTCATGTACTCCTCGACGGTCGGCGAGTCCTCAGCACTGTCCATCGTGGTTGCTCAGGGGGTCTCGGTTGAAAAATCCCACGCCAGCGCTGCGACCCGAATCCGGGCGTTTTCCCGGGGGATCCCCGAGATCGACTCGACGCCCCCAATCCGACGTTCACGGCTGTCTCTGTACTCACTTTCGCAGTCCTATCGGCCGTCATTTTCTCCGTCCCGTCGGTCGTCGATCGACCGATCCGCCTTTCGGACGATCCGATCGATCCTCGACTGGTCATCGACGGGACTACCCGAACCCCCCGTCGGCCGATCGCCCCCCGGGATGTCGACCGACGCATCGGTTCCTGTTCCGTACGTTCCCAGCGAGATCTGTGAGGGATGCATCTCGAGAACCTCGAGGAACCGGTCAGTGACAAGCCCATCGACGACCTCCCGAAGCGACTGTTCGCCCTCCTCGACCCACTCCATGACCCCGAGTTCGATCTGGGCGCCGGCCATGTCTGCATGTCCGCCCGCACTGCCGACCTGATCGAACGCCGCCCGCAACGCCTCGCCGAGATCGAGGTCGGTCCCGCGGGCGCGCGCCGAGACGTAGATCGTCCCATCCTTGATCCCGTAGACGAGCGTCGTCGCTATCCCCTCGAGGTTGAGCAAGCGGTCCGCGGCCTGGGCGAGCGTGTCGCGGTCACCTATCCGGCCAACTCCGCTCAACAGGACCGATCCGTAACGCTGGCGGCTAACGATTCCCTCCGCGATCGTCTCCAGCGTGGCTGAACTCACGTTCGGGTTCTCGATGCGTTCTATGGCACCCACGTCGGCGTGGGGAAGCAGGAAGGCGCCGGCCTCGAAATCCGCGACCGACACTTCACGGCTGAACTCGTCAGTGTCTACCCGGATGCCGAACAGCAATCCGGTCGCGATGTCCCCTGCGGGCTCGACGCCGAGCCGCCGGTAGTAATCGACCAACAGTGTACTTGTCGCACCCACGTCGCTCCGGAGGTCGGTAAACCGAGCCGCGACCGGCCCCCGCGGCGGGTGGTGATCGATCACCACGTCCACGTCCGTATCCTCCGGCAACCCGTCGTTGACTCCCGGTCGGGCGTGATCGACCAGCGCGAACCCGGCAAACGCGGAGAGGTCTTCGTCCGAGTCCAGCGTCCGAAGATCGTACCCCAGGAGGTTGACCATAGCACGGTTCTCCTGATGGTTTATTGACCCGTAGTAACACGCCTGGGCGGAACAGCCCATTCGCTCGGCGATACGTTCCAGTGCGAGGGCGCTGGCGATGGCGTCCGGATCCGGATTATCGTGGGTGACGACCGCGATTTTGCCCTCGATGTCGGCCAGGACCGACTGGAGTTCGTGTAGCGAGGTCCCGCCGGTCCCGACGCGATCGATCAAGTAGGACGCAAGCGCTTCCCCAGGATCGACGATACAGTCGGCCAGTTCCCTCAAATCGGCTCGAGTTTCATCCGGCGTCTCCGACCCGGCGAAGGCAAGCAGGAACGCGTCCGGGAAGGTTTCACGGGCCGCTTCAGCCATTGCTATATTTCCTACGGGGGTTTCATCCGCGACGATGATCGTCCCGACGTCGTCGACGCTCCGGAGTACCTTGGAATCGGTCGGATCGCCTTCGATCACGTCGACGGCAGACGGTTCTACCTGACGGGGTTCGATGCCCTCTTTTGAAACGACGACAGTTCGACCCGGACGCTCGGCGAGGGCATCGAGCACCGACTCGACCAGCGGCCCACGACCCACCACCAGCCGGGTATGCATACCCCGGGTATCGTGCCTACAGCTCCTAAAATCCACGCCTATCCGGGCGCCCGTACGTACCGGTCCTCCCGCCCGATTGCCCGCCCGGACAGGCCGATTACTTCAGCCGTTCCTGCAGGAACGAGGGGTGGACGGCCGCGACTCCCTCGAGGGCTTCGATCTCGTCGTTGATGACGTCGCCCAGCGCGTCCCCATCGGCCGCCCGGACCTCCGCCATTACGGTGTGATCGCCGCTCGAGGTGTACATCGCCTCGATCGCCTCGATCTCCTTCAAGGCGCGAGTCACTTCGACGTAGGCCTCGCTCTCGACGTCGATTCCCACGATTGCGATGCTCTCCCCTGGCAGTTTCTTCGGGTCGACGTCCGCCGAGTACCCGACGATGACGCCGTCGTTTTCGAGTTGCGTGATGTACTTCCGGACTGTCGGCTTCGAGACGCCCACCCGGTCTGCGATATCGGCGTAGGAAGCCTGGGCGTCCTCCTCTAAGACGTCCAGGATACGCTCGGCCGTCGCTTCAGCGCTCATGAACGTATATTTCCGTTACGTCGAAAAATATCTTCCGAACGTGAAAGCGCTATCCGCTTTCCGGAACTGGGTCCGCAGTCAGTCGGTCTACGTGTGGTGTTCCAGCAGATCGTAACTGCGTTTCCACTCGGCGTCCTCGTCGAAGTACTTCTCCGCCAGCGGTTCCTCAGGCATTTCACCGATTGCCTGCTTTTCTTCCGTGTAGGACGGACGGTCCTCGTCGACGTAGAACCGGCCGGTCAGGACTTCTCCCTCGTAGAGTTTCGACTCGACCTCGTACATCATCTGTGCCGCTTCCTCGCGGTCGGTGATGTCGAAGTCATACTCCTCGGATTCCTGGACATCAGTGTATGGGACGTAGGACTTGGCGTCCTTGTTCCAGGTCGGACACTGCGTCAGGAAGTCCACGTGGGCGAACCCGTCGTGTTCGATGGCCTCCGCGAGAATCTCCGCCGCCTGATTGGGATTGACCGCGGCCGTCCGGGCGATGTAGGACGCTCCGGCAGTCAGTCCGAGGCTCAGCGGTCGGATCGGATCCTTGGCGGAGCCGTGGGGCTGGGTCTTTGACTTGTGGCCCTTGGGGCTGGTCGGAGAGGTCTGACCCTTCGTCAGCCCGAATATCTCGTTGTTGAACACGATGTAGGTCATGTCGTGGTTCTCACGGGCCGTGTGGATGAAGTGGTTGCCGCCGATGCCGTAGCCGTCGCCGTCACCGCCGGCGGCGATCACTTCCAGTTCCGGGTTGGCCAGCTTGGCCGCACGGGCGATCGGGAGCGACCGACCGTGGATCGAGTGAAAGCCATAGGAGTTGAAGTAGGAGTTGAGCTTGCTCGAACAGCCGATCCCCGTGACTGTCAGCACTTCCTCGGGCGTCCGTCCGACTTCCGGCATCGCCTGTTTCAGCGCCTTGAGGACGCTGAAGTCACCGCAGCCCGGACACCAGGTCGCCTGCGGTTCGATACCGGGCGTGAACTCTTCGCGTTCGATCTCTCGATCATCGCCGATTGCGCTGAATGCACTCATGGTTAGTCACCTGCCGCTGGGACGAAGGTAGTCGAATCACCTGGCACGTCGGGCTGATCCTCGACGATCGCTTCGAATCCTTCGACGATCTCCGCGGGTTCGAAGGGGTTGCCGTTGTACTTCAGGAGACTCGAGAGTTTGTCGCCGAAGCGACCGAGTTCCTTCTGGGTGAGGCCCCTGAACTGGCCGCTTGCGTTCATCTCGACGACGACGGCTTCCTCGACGCTCTCTAGGAACTCCGTGACCTCGGCTTCCGGATAGGGCATCAGGTCGCTGACGCCAAGTGCCTTGACTGCCTGCCCGTTCTCGTTCAGGCGGTCGACAGCCTCGAAGACCGTGCCCTGCTGGCTCCCCCAGGTGATGATCCCGTAGTCGGCGTCCTCGGGGCCGCGATAGGCCTGATTCGAAGACTCCTTCTCGTCGAGTTCCTCGCGGATGCTGTCGAGTTTGCCCATCCGGCGGGCCATCTGGGCTGCCCGGTTGTCCGGATCCTCGTCGATGTGGCCGTAGGCGTTGGTCTCGTTGCCCGACGTGAGGTGTCGGCCGCCCTTCTGACCGGGGACCGTTCGGGGGCTGACGCCGCCCTCGGCCTCGGCGTCGAAGCGCTTGAACGTACCCGACTCGTGGTGGGCCGCCTCCTTGATCTCCTCCTCGGAAAGGACCTTTCCGATGTCCGGATCCGGTTCCCGGTCGAAAAAGTCGATCGGGACCGAGCGGAGTTCACCCTCGATCTTCTGGTCGTAGACGACTATCGCCGGGATCTGATAGTCATAGGCGATCTCGAAGGCCAGTCGGGTCTGCTCGTAAGCTTCCTTGACACCTGCAGGGGCGAAAACGACCCGGTTGGAGTCGCCCTGGCTCGTATAGAGGACGTGCTCGAGATCACCCTGCTCGGGTTTGGTTGGCATGCCCGTCGAGGGACCGGCCCGCATTGCCTCGACAAGGACGATCGGCGTCTCGGTCATCTCGGCGAGTCCGAGCGGTTCGGACATCAGCGCGAACCCGCCGCCCGAGGAGCCGGACATCGCCTTGACGCCGGTATGACTCGCACCCAGCGCCAACGCGGCCGCGGCGATCTCGTCTTCGACCTGTTCGGCGATACCGCCGAACTCGGACATGTGCTGGGACATGATCGTGAACACTTCCGTCCACGGTGTCATGGGATAGCCGGCGATGAACCGACAGCCGGCGTCCAAAGCGCCGTAAGCGATGGCGTTCGATCCGTTCATCAGGCCCAGCTCGTGCTCGTTTTCGCCCGTCGGGACCTGCAGATCGTGGGTGTGTTCGAATTCGTCGGCACGCTCGTAGGCATCCGCAAGGACGTTCAGGTTATCCTCCTGAATGTCACCGGACATGGTCTGGGTGATGAGTTCCTCGAAGTAGGAAACGTCCATCCCCAGCAGTGCGGCGGTAACGCCGACGCCCGCAGTGTTGCGCATGACGTCACGACCGTGTTCGCGTGCGATCTCCCGGAGGTTGATCGGGTAGACGTGCCAGTCGTTCTCCGCGGCACGGTCCTCAAGATTCAACTCGGCGACGTCCTCCTCGTCGATCAGACCCGTATCGTAGACGATGATGCCGCCCTCGCGGAGTTCGTCCAAGTTCTCCGAGAGGGGCTTTAGTTCCTCGTTGCCGTAGTAGGCGTCTTCGGCGGGGTTGCGCGCGAAGCTGTCACCCAGCGACAGCAGGAAGTTGTAGCCGTCGCCACGGGAGGTCACCTCCTCGTCTTTCGCCCGTACCTCGACGTACGTGTGACCGCCTCGAATACGGGACGGATAGTGTCGATGCGTAAATACGTTCAGCCCCGCCCGCATCAGGGCCTTTGCGAAGTTCTGGCTCGTCGAGTCGATCCCGTCGCCGGAACCACCCGCGATCCGCCAGATGAGTTCGTTATCTGTCATTGTATATCTACGGCTCCGTCGGTGCCGTACTCAAAGGTGGGACGGACCGACCAAAAGGGTTTGGCTTGTGTCAATAGTAGAATGATTATGATAGTACACACGTAGGAATTTTATCTTCGGACCGCCATCATTCCTTCCCGAACAAACACTGGCCTGGTTCGTCGTTTTACGGCTTGAGATGGCGTTAGATGGTGCCCTCCGGAAAATTCGGTCGGAATCGCACTAACGTGTCAGGTCCCGGTATTGTCAGGTCGGTCGGATTCCCCGCCAAGGAGAGCGCCCGCAGATATGTTGGCGCCGTCAGTGTTTTGCCGAAACCAATCGAATCGTTCACATGGATATCGATCTCAGACGCCTCGTGGCGAGTGTCTCGGTGAGTGCGACGGGAATGGCTGTCTTCGTGATCGCACTCGCGGCATTCCGTGCCGGAGTGCCGTCGCTCTACGATCTCGGACTGGTCGCGTTGGGCGGCCTCGTCGGCCTCGTTTTGGCGGCTGCCGGGGCGATTTTATTCGTTTTCGACGGAATCCGGACTGCACACGTTCTCCGGGTCGCCGGCTGGAACGCGCTTGGCGTCGTCGTTCTCGGGCTGGTTGTGGTGCTGGCCGTCGCCAGCCCGTCAGTGTCCCTGCCTGCGGCAGTCATCGCGAACGTCCTCGGGGTGAGTGCCGTGGCCCACATCCTCATCGGTATCACCGACGTCCGGCGAATCCGGGTCGGCGAGCTGGCACGGGAACGCCGGAAACTCGCCGTCCTCAACCGGATCGTCCGACACAACCTCCGCAATGACGCACAGGTGTTGCTCGGCAATTCCGAAGTGCTCGTCTCGGATCTCGACGACGACCGCCTCGGACCACTCGCCGACGCCATCGCCACGAAGGCCACCGCACTGGCGTCGATGAACGAGAAGCTGGGCAACTTCCAGGCCGCGATCGACCACGACCCGGACGACGAACGCGCCGTCGAGATTCGGGAGACGGTCGAGGAAGTCGTCGCGGACCTCACTGCGGTTCACTCCGAAGCGACCGTCGAAACCGACCTGCCGGACGCGATCACGGTTCGTGCCGACGACAAACTCGCTGATGCCATCCGTGAGAGCGTCGAAAACGCGATCGTCCACGGCGGCGAAAGTGTGAGAGTGACTGCCGCCCGAACTGACGGTCACGTCGAGATCAGCGTACGCGACGACGGTCCCGGGATCCCGGACCACGAGATCGCCCCGCTCGCCGAAGGAGCGGAGATCACCCAACTCGAACACGGGACCGGGGTCGGCCTGTGGGTCGTCCGGTCGGTCGTCGACGCCTACGACGGATCGTTGCGATTCGACACCGACGACGGGACGACGGTAACGATCCGACTCCCCGCCGCTTGAGGCTGCTTTCTTCGGGACGACTACCCCGTCTCGTTGCCGACTGTGAAGCCGTTTGGCGCGGTTCGTATCGTCGTAACTGTCGATCCGGAACGGACGGCCTATTCCTAATGATTAATAATCGGAAAGTATATGCACACACGTGACGTATCTCCTACCGGTGACCGAAGATGGGAACACGAATATTGATGCCGACGGACGGCACCGATAGGGCCACCCGGCGGATTGACCGGGCGTTGGACTTCGCCCGGCGACGGGATGCGACAGTTCACGCACTGTACGTCGTCGATACGCAACGCTACGGGGAGCCGGCCCTGAGTAGCGTCGAGGTATTGATCGATTGCTTCGAGGACGACGGTCGTGAACACTTGCGTTCGCTGGTCGATGAGGGACGACGCCGGGGAATCCCCGTCGAGGGGCACTGCCGACACGGCGATCCGGCCGAAGAAATCGTCGCGGCCGCCGAGGAATGGGGAATCGATATCGTGATCCCGTGTCTGGTCGACGTCACCCCGGCACAGCTCCGCCGGAAAGGGCTCGATCGCCGGCGGATCGGAGACCCCGGATCCCGCATTGTAGCGTAAGAGTCCCCGCCTCTCTCACTATATTCCGATCTGACAGGTTTCCCGACAGCCATCTTCACGCCAGTACCGGCCCGATACGGGGCCGTTCACTCGATGACCGGTATTGCGGGGAGATAGCGCGAAGTCAGCGCCCTCAGTGACTGCTGTCCGTCATTGTCGCACCGACCGGCCGCAGTCGGGCGGTTGTCCCGATACGTAGTTACAGAAATTACTATCAGCCGTCGGTCGCCGAGACGTCGATGGCGCTCATCAGGTCGACGAGTTCCTCGAGTTCCGGGAACGTGTAAACCTTCACGTCGATGTTCGAGTCGAGCGCCTGTACCCGCGAATCGAACATCAGCGCCATCTCCGACTCCCGGCCGCCGACGAGGTCATCGACCATCCCGCTGCCGGGCCCGTAGGTGAACGTCGGCGTCGAGATGTCGATCGTCGTTTCGAGGACGTTCGCCCAGCCGTCGATGAACCCCGAGGTCATGATGTTGCCGATCTCCTGAATGGCAGAGCGCTCCATATCGGTGAATCCGTCCCCTTCCGGATCAGCACCTCCCATGTCTCCGATCATTCCCCGGGCGAGATCTTTCGCGCTATCTCCGTTCAGCAAAAAGAGAATGTGCCCGTGCGGGGGCTCCTCGAGTTCGATGCTGATGCCGATCTGTTTTTCGTCGCCGATGTGAGTCTTGATGTCGGGAATGTCGATGAAGTTGATCTTGGTGATCTCCATCTCCGTCTCCATCCCCGTCATCTGGCTGAGGTGGTCCGCGACCGTGTTGCCACCCTCCTTTGCCATCTTGTTGAATAACGCGAGCTTCCGAATATCGATCATCAGGCTCATGGCTGGGCTGTGCGTTACTCCCCCTTTTTTCCCCGCCTACATAAGTCATTGACCTGCCGTTCTCAACGACGAAAATCGGTCCGGGCGATCTCACCTGTGAAGGCCCGATCCAGTCACGCCGTAGGCGAGCGCGAGGAACGCTGCGTGGGGGAGCAACCGCCGCAGCGTGAGCCGGTTTCGGAGCGTGTGAACGATACTGGGGACCATACACGCCGATCAGGCGGTTTGTACTTAAGAATCCTGGCAGGGCTGCACGGCAAGAAGGAGTGGTCTCCAAAGAGATTGCCCGGGAGACTCACCGTTCACCACGTTCCGCAGTCCATTGCGCACTTGCCTCGACAGCGTTTTGCACCGTCAGTCGTGCGATTTCCGGTCGAGCGTTGTTTTCTCCGCCGGCGGGGAGCAACTCGAATGTTGCCGGATTACCGCTGTCGCCGAGACGTGCCGAGAGCGTGACGATCTCGCCGGCGTCGGCGTCTACGAACTCCCGTCGAACTTGAGTCTCGCCGGCGGGCACTGACGTTTCGATCGTCGCGTCGTATTCGTCCTCGACAATCGTAATTGAGACGGCCAGGGACTGATCGCTGTTGTTCTCGATGACGACTGTCCCGCCCGGGTACTTTGAGTCAGTTTCACTGGCGGGGAGGACTCCGAGACAGCCCGAGACTGACGCAATACTACCCGTACTTCCGACTGCCGCGAGAAACTGCCGTCTGTTACGCATCATCTCCAGTCCACTCCTTCACATGTGTTTTCAGTAGCAACATCTTGGGCTGGTTTCCCGTTTGGCAGCGGGGGATATACGGGTTGTTCTGCGTTTCGGAGCCGGAAACTAAGGCAAGCTGTTTTATTGGTTGTGACCAGGAAACGCGGGTATGGGAGTGATCAAACGTCTCATGATCGGGTTCGGCATGGCACGCCGGAGCGTCCGCGTGCTCCGAACCCATCCGAAACTGCTGGTATTTCCGCTGATTGGCGGGCTCTCGGGAATCGCGTTCCTCGCGACGCTGTTCGGGAGCCTCTTTCTCACCGGACCACTCCTCAAAGAGCCCGGCCCGGCGCTGTTCGCCGCGCTGTTCGCCGCGTACCTCGTCGAGACGTTCGTCGCGTCGTTTTTCACGGCGGGGCTAGTCGCAGCGACCCGAACGGCGTTCCGCGGCGAGGAACCGTCGATCCGCGCCGCGTTGGCGGCCGCCTGGCAGCGGAGATTGCCGCTGCTTGTCTGGTCGGTCGTCGCCGCCATCGTCGGCGTGATCCTCCGCGCGATCGAAAGCGAGGACAACCTGGTCGTCAACCTCCTCGCCGCGGTCTTTGCGGTCGCCTGGAGCGTGATGACGTACTTCGTCGTCCCGGTGATCGTCTTCCGAGACCCCTCGGTCACGGAGATGTTCAAAGAGAGCGCGAGGACGTTCAAGGACACCTGGGGCGAGTCCATCGGCGCGATGGGGGCCATCGACGTGGTGACGTTCCTGCTGGCCCTGGGCGGCGTCGTCCTCGGCGCGATCACCTACGTCGCGACGGCCGGCCTGGGGACCATCCAACTGGTGGCGACGCTCCTGGTCGGTGGGACCGCCGTCATCGTCGGCTTCCTCCTCGGCAAGGCGCTGAGCGGGATCGCCAAGACTGCCTTGTACGTCTACGCGACCGAGCGCACTGCGCCCGAACACTTCGAGGACATGGACTTCGGCGAACTCGGCGGGAAGCGATCGGCTTCGACCGCCGGTATGTTCGGCGGTGGTCCCGGTTCCGGCCGGATCTGAACAGGAGAGTCAGCGAGCCCGATATTTGGTGGGATGACCCGTGAAAACGACGGGAAGCCTCGGATTTGCTGAGTCAGCAGTTCCGATAAACGCTCGTAATGCCGAGACACGCACTCCCACGCATGACCGATATCCAGTCCCTCCAGGCCACGCTCAAAGCGGAGTTGACGAAGGGCATCTCCGCCAGTGTCCTCTCAATCTTGCTTTCGCTTCCTGAAGCGTTCCGATACGCTCGGGAACACACGTGACGGGCTTGTAAGCCGATGAGTGAGCTAACCCACCCCTAAGGGGTGGGCTTTCAGCGTGGACTCCCGCTCTGGTCTCCGGGAAAGCAGGAGAACAGTGTGTTCGGGAAAGCAACGGCACGGCTACGATCGGCGACAACAGTCCAACTCACCGATGAACCGTGATCGTCACTGCCCCACACTCACACTCGTAGACGTGGCGCGTTCCGCCGGGTGATTCGTAGACGAGCCTGCGCTGTGGTGCCGACAGCAGCCGGTCACACCCGTCTGCATCGCAAGTCGGCGTGAGAGATTCAAGCATGTTTATCGGTAGGAGCGGGACCGTCTTGAAGGCGATCCGACCGCGAAGTGAAAGTGAAAGTGTCGGGTGGCGACCGGCAGGTTCGGGAACCGATCGCGGCCGGGTACGTAAAGGATATGCCGGCGGCGGCCGCGAAGTCAGATATGTTTCGCGAGTGGCTCGCCGGGGAAGTCGAACCGGGCGAGGAGGTCCCCGAGCCGGAGAACTGGAAGCCGGTGGCGGTCCCCGGAAAGCCGTCGGCGTTCGCCGGCGCCGAGACTGTAGCTTACCGGACCACGTTCGACGATCCCCGATCCGAGGGGGACGACCACGCGATGCTCGTCCTCGAAGGAGTTTTCGCCCACGCGCGAATCTGGGTCAATGGATCGCTCCGTGCCGAACACGACGCGTACTTCGAACCGCTTCGGATCCCTCTCGGGGAGGAACTGACCGCCGAGAACGAACTGGTCGTCGAGTGTCGCCGCCCCGACGATCGCTTCGGCGGGATTTACGGGAGCGATCTCGTCCCCGACGACGAGGCGGTCCCCGGGATCTGGTGGGGGGCGGATGTCGAGACGTACGGCGACTACCACGTCGTCGACCTCTCGGCCAGGCCGCACATCGACGACGAGGGAGCACGCTTGACGGTACGGACGACGGTCCTGGCCGAAACCGCCCTCGACGATCGCCTGACGTTCTCGGTGAAACCGGATGGTGAGCGACGCGGTCGAGGGATGATGAACCGTGCGCCAGTCGAGGCGCAGGCGGGCGGGCGAACCACTGTCGATCACACGATCGAGATCAGGGATCCGGCGCTGTGGTGGCCCCACGACATGGGCGAGCAGAACCGCTACGTTGTGCGGGCGAAGCTCGGTGACGACGAACGCACGGTGACGACGGGGCTGTGTTCGATCGAGTACGACGGGGATGACGGACTCCTCGTGAACGGGCGGCCGACGACCGGTCGCGGAGTCAATCTGCTCGTCTCGGAACCCGCTGACGTCGAACGCGCCTGCGAGGTCAACGCGAACGTCGTGCGTACTCACGCACACGTCCCCGGTCCGAATGTGCTCGAAGCGGCCGACGACACTGGTCTTCTCGTCTGGAGCGACCTCCCCCTCACTGGTCCCGGGTCCTTCGACGTCGAACGCGGACGGGACCTGGCCGGCCGGCTGATCGGGACGTACGAACATCATCCGAGCCTCGCCGCGATCGGCATCCACGACGATCCGTCCTCGCTCGGCGGAGGACTCGGCTCGGGCACCCTGAATCGACTGCGGCTACGCTGGCGGATGTGGCGTGCGGACTACGACCGGGAAGCCGCCGACGAGATCGCGAAGGAAGTTCCGGCGGACTTTCTGGTGCTACCGGTGATCGGTTCGCCGGGTATCGACCACGACGCGACGTCGCTGTATCCGGGCTGGCGCTACGGCGAAGCGGCCGACGTCGACTGGTTGCTCGATCGATTCCCGCAACTCGGGGACGTCGTCGGCGAATACGGCGCCGCCTCGCTGGGTAGCGCTGCTGACACGACCGACATCGCGGGATGCGACCGAGCGATCCACGACCGACGCGTCGACGGAAATCGCGAGAAGTCCCAGGCCCACCAGCGGGACGTCCTCGAAACGATCACCGAACGGCTGCGCCTCCACGACACGGACCTCCTGGTAGCGTCCGCTTTGCGGGATCCCGCCAGCGCCGGGATGGGCATCTACACCGACGAGGGAGATCCCAAACTGGCACAGCAAACGCTTGCAGACGCGTTCGAACCGATCCAGGCGCTACTACGCGATCCCACGCCGGGCGTCGAATCCGACATTGTCGTCCGCAACGACACCCCGACAGCAGTCGAAGGCACACTCGTCTGGGAGACAGAGGGGACGTCCGGCGAGCAATCGATTACTCTCGACGGAAACGTCTCGGAAACCGTCGCCTCGATCGTGATTCCCCCGGCCGCGGAGACGGTCGAACTGTCGCTATCGCTGCCGAACCGAACCGTTACGAACCGATATCGGTTATAAATCGCCGTGGTAGGATCTCACATTCCCACGAATTGAGCGCCGATCCTATGATATGGCTACTCATGGACTACAGTGACCGGAATCTTTAAACAGCAGGACGATGTAGTAGCAAATACCTGAACGCTTCGAGCGTTCGGCAGTATCGCGCGACGCCCAGCATGACAGGGAAGCTACTTATCAGGCGTCAGCAGGTCGGTAGCGACTGTATTGTCGAACGCCGAAGCGGGAACGGCACAGAGAGTTAACCATGACAGATTCGATAGACCAATCCAAGAACGTATCAGTAACTGACGAAGAACTCCAGAACAAGTCCAAGGGCGAGCTCATCAAGCTCGCCGGCCAGCTGCGGGATCGACGAAACGATCTCAACCAGATGGCCTCCGAGCGAGCCTCCAAGCGGGACGACCTCAACGCCAAGACCCGCGAAAAGGTCGACGAGGCCCAGGAACACCGCGAGAAGCGCGACGAGCTCAACGAGCAGGTCCAGGAACACAAGGAGAAGCGAAACGAGCTCAACGCCGAGGCCAACGAGCTCTTCGACAAGGTCGAACAGAAAAAAGAAGAGCTAGAGCTCAACGAGGGCAAAAGCGTCGACCAGCTCGAGGAGGAGATCGAAGATCTCGAGTTCAAACAACAGACAGAAGTCCTCGATTCCGAGGAAGAGCAGGAACTCATCGAGAAAATCGAGAACAAGCGCGAACAGCTCGCCGATCGAAAGGAGAAACTCGAGCAGACCGACGACGTCGACGAGATCAAGGCCGAGGCCCAGGAGATCCGCTCGGAAGCCAGCCAGCACCACCAGAAGGTGACCCAGCTGGCCGACGAGGCGCAGGAACACCACAACAAGATGATCGAGGCTTATCGCGAGGCCGACGAGGTCCGCGACGAGGCCGACGAGATGCACGAGAAGTTCGTCGAGGCCCAGGAGGCCGCCGACCAGCATCACGAGGATTTCGTGCGCGTCCAGAAGCGCCTTCGCGAACTCGACAAGCAGGAAGAGGAAGAAGAGCGCTCGCGCCGCGAGGAGGAGAAAGAAGCCGCCCGCGAGGAGGCCGAGGAGATCTACCAGCAGTTCAAGGACGGGGAGACCCTCGAGACAGAGGACCTCATGAAGCTCCAGAAGACCGGCCTGCTGTAGGCGGAACGATCGGCTGTTCACCGACCGTCGCGTGGAGCGGGTGACGAGGATTTTTATTTATCCCCGGCTACCTCCCGGATGTGAGCACGCTGGTGGTGTGTGTAGACCGGGGGAGCGATCTCGCGGGAGCGGCTGATCCGCCGGTGGTGGGGTTCGATGCGGTCGAATCGCTGATCACCAAGTTCGGTATCGACGATCCCGAGGACAGCCGTGTGAACTGCCTCCTCGAAGGACTCCGGATCACGCGCGACCTCGAGGACGACGGCGAGGATGTAACGGTCGCGGTCCTTTCGGGGGCCGGCGAGACTGTCGGCATCGATCGATCGGTGGCGCGCCAGACCGACGAACTGATCGAGACCTACGAGCCCGACTCCGCGATCGTGGTTACCGACAGCCCGGAGGACGAACGGCTCGTCCCGATCGTCGAGAGTCGGATCCCCGTCGACGCGGTCGACCGGGTGATCGTCCGCCAGGCCCGGGACATCGAGTCGACGTACTACCTCCTCAAACAGTTCATGGCCGACGAGGAACTCCGCGAGACCGTCCTGGTGCCTGTCGGGGCGGCGCTGCTGGCGTTGCCGATCCTCCTGTTGGTGCTCAACAGCGTGACGATGACCGTCGGGGCCATCGCGGCAGCTGTGGGACTGGTCTTGCTGTACAAAGGACTCGGTATCGACGAATACCTCGCGGACCTTCCCCGCCAGATCAACGAGGCCCTTTACTCCGGGCAGGTGTCGCTGGTGACGTACGTCGTCGCCGCCGGCCTGACGCTGATCGGCCTGTTCGTCGGAGCACTCGGTGTCTCGGCCACCGCCTCAGACGCCGAAGTGATCCTGGCGATGCGCTTCGGGTTCGACAGCGTCCCATGGCTGACGGCGGCCGCCCTGGCCGCGAGCACCGGCCGGCTGCTCGACGAGCTACTCCGCCGGGAAGGCGTCCGAAGCGCCTATCTCAATCTCCCGTTCGGGGTCGTCGCGGTCGGGCTCGTGGTGCGCGGCGTGACGGGATATTTCCTCGAACGGGCGGCCGTGTTCTCCTCGGTGCGCATCTCGACGATCGACGTCGGACCGATTCTCGTCGAAGGGTTTACCGTCTCACCCGGCGCCAGGCTCGCGCTGTTTCTGCTGGCCGGGATCCTCGTGAGCCTGCTCGGCGTCCGCTTTGCCGCCTACGTGAGTGGAACCAGCGTTCAGGAAGACCTGGCCCGGGAGGCATGACCGTGATTTCTGTCCGTCAACACCGCATCGAGCGTCCGCAGTCGTGCGATCATGCCGACAGGAACGGCAGTCACGATGAAGGAAGCGGATATCTCAAGTATACTCATCCAAAGTCACGATCATGGACGAACGGATCCGTGCACGAGGCCACGAGAACGTGACCGGGACCCACGGGAGTACGCTCGAGTTCACCAGCGACGACTACCTGACGCCGGCCGGCGACTGCATCCTCGCCGTCGAGGCCGATCACGTCCCGAACGAGTTCGATCCTGCGTTCGTCGGGGCCTGTCAGGATCCCAATGCGACGATCACTGCGACGCTCGCGACCGGCAGTCACCGAGTTGAAATCACCGGACGGGGCCACCCCGATCTCTCTTTCGGGAGCGACCGGAGCCTCGTCGTGCGGACCAGCAGCTACGTCGACGACCGAACCGTGATGGTCGACGCGGACGCGGCGGCTGCCGACGTGAATCGGAACTTGATCGACGAGCTCGCGGACCGATCGTCAGTCACGATGACGTTGTCTGTCGAGTGACCGACGATCAGCCCGTCTACCCGCCGTAAAGCGCTGTACGACGAAGGATATGCTCGGCATGAGGGCTACGGCTGAACCGCTGACCCGTGGTGACGTCCTCCTCGGAGAGGAATTGACCGCCCGGCCGATCGTTTTTGTCGGTGGCCGCCGGAGCAGAGGATATGAGCGAGGACGCGGAGCCGAGCCGGAACATCAGCGGCGGCGTCGACGTCGGCGGATCGGAGATGATCTTCGGAACCGATGCGGACGCGAACAATCGGGCCGCCGAAGTCGTCGACTGCCTGGGGGAGCAATACTGGCAGAAGACCTACGGGGGCCGGGACGCTTTCGAGTCGCTCGTGCGGACGATCCTCAGCCAGAACACGAGTGACGCGGCGAGTCAAACGGCACACAATGCGCTGATGGAACAGTACGGATCCGCCCCGGAAGCCGACGTGGGAGAGAGTGAAAGACGGACGGATCTCGTCGAGGCGCTCGCCGACGCCGAGCGGAGCGAACTCGCCGAGGTCATCTCCGGGGCCGGCCTGTACAACCGGAAGTCGACCCGGATCATCGAGATCGCCGAACGCATCCGCGATGAGTACGGCGGCGAGGACGAATTCAATGCGTTCGTCCGCGAGGAACCTACCGAGGCAGTCAGGGAGACGCTACTGGCGATGAACGGGGTCGGACCGAAAACCGCCGATTGCGTGTTGCTGTTCGCCGGCGGTCGCGACGGCGTTTTTCCCGTCGATACTCACGTTCATCGGATCTATCGTCGACTTGGGGTCGCCCCGCCGGACGCCGACCACGAGGGCGTTCGCGAGGTGCTCGAGGACGACGTTCCCGAGAGGAAATGCGGGTTCGGTCACACAGCGAGCATCCAGTTCGGCCGGGAGTACTGTACGGCCCGCAAGCCGGCGTGTCTGGATGATCCGGAAGCGTGTCCGCTGGCCGATCTCTGTGACAGAGTCGGTGTCGACACCGAGAGCGGAGCGGTCGTCGACCCAATCGAGACGGTCGAGTCCTGAAGAAAACAGTCGACGACTTACTCTTCGATGGCGGCGTCGATGCGCTCGAACTGCTCGTCGGAGAGAGATACTTCGATCGCGCCGAGGTTCTCCTCGAGTTGGTCGACCGTCCGCGCGCCGACGATCGGGACGACCGTGAGATCATCGTGAGCCAGCAGCCAGGCCAACGAAACCTGTGCCGGCGATGCGTCTACCGCCTCTGCGACCGCACGGATCTCCTCGAGGACGTCCCAGGCGTTCTCGCTGAGGTACCAGTCCTCGAAGTGGTCGGTGATGTCGGCACGCGAGCCGTCGGGCGCCCGGATCTCGCCGTTGCCGACGCGCTCGTACTTGCCGGTGAGAAAGCCACCGTGTAGCGGCGAGTACGGACAGACGGCCAGGTTCTGATCCGCACAGACATCCAAGTATTCCGCGACCGGTTCGCGGTGGACTGCCGAGTACTGTGGCTGTGTGACGGTAAAGGCCTCGTAGTTGTTGACGTCTGCCTTCCAGAGACCCTTGGTGAGTTTCCAGGCGTCGGCCGTCGA
>ENA-ORCS01000697-ORCS01000697.1-marine-metagenome-genome-assembly--contig:-NODE-697-length-19209-cov-3.364729_pt1 | contig 19209 bp, 18 predicted proteins | sample MGYA00237781_ERZ508513 | MGnify/ENA primary metagenome ERZ508513 (study PRJEB26184, sample SAMN06268793) | marine metagenome | isolation source: Eden Landing Ponds, San Francisco, CA, USA | place...
GAAGAGTGAGGCGTGGCGTTTTCGAAGTGTCTATGCCCGAAAACACACGCCTCAGCGGTAGTATCGACCAGATCAACTTAGAATTTGTGGAGCGCGAAGCGACACCGCGATTACTGATGAAGCTCAGTATTCAGCTGCATCTTGCTGGACTATCGATTTCGAATACTGTTTCGATTCTTGATATATTCGGTGTCGAACGAGCTCGCTCAACTGTTCACAACTGGGTTCACAAGGCCGATCTACAGCCTGAAACTGGACAAAGTCCGGATCACGTTGCGGTTGACGAAACTGTGATCCGACTGGACGATGAGAAGTATTGGCTGTATGCTGCTGTCGATCCTGAATCGAACGAATTGCTGCATACAAAGCTTGAGCCGACCACTAACTCGGCTCTTGCTAACGCGTTCTTCCACGAACTGCGTGAGAAACACGATATCGACGACACGGTGTTTCTCATCGATGGATCGGCATCATTGAAAGACGCCTGCAATCGACATGGCCTCGATTTCAGAGACGAACGCGCGGGAAATCGGAACAGTTTCGAACGTGTCTTTCGTGAGGTAAAACGAAGAACATCTTCGTTTTCAAACTGTTTCAGTCACGCCGCTGCAGAAACAGCTGACGACTGGCTCAGATCGTTCGCGTTCGCATGGAACCAGCTTATCTGAACACTACCCTGCGGAGCGGGTGTGATTTTTACCGGAGAGGGACCGAAATAGGAGTGTGACCGAGGCTGATCCCGTGGAACTGGGCGTTGAACTGCTCGCCCACTGTGAGGGGCCCGAACTATCGGTCGCGGAGGTGATTGACCGCCTCGAAGCGATCACGACCGAACCCCAGCTGACCAGAGAGATCTTGGAGACTGCTGAGCGACGGGGCAGGCTTTAGTCCAGAGATTCTGATCTGCATGATCTGTTCAGTGTGGGTGCGTACTGAGTGGCGCCCCATGACGCCGAAGTGTCAGTCAGGCAATCGCAAACCACAGGTTTTTCTTTAGGTTCGCGTGTCCTGTTCTCGCATGGACAACTGGCATCGACGTGACGTGCTGAAGTCCGGTGTGGCGGTAGGGGCTGGCACTCTCGCCCTTACGACAACCACCGGTGTGCGGGCTGCGCCTGGCGAGGAAGAGTGGGCCTTCGAGACGGGCGACCCGGTGAGGTCGTCACCGACGGTGGTCGAGGGCACTGTCTTCGTCGGGAGTGAGGACAATAATCTCTATGCGGTGGATACGGCCACAGGCAAGCAGGAGTGGGCCTTCGAGACGGGCGACCATGTGGACTCGTCGCCGACGGTGGTAGATGGCACAGTCTTCGTCGGGAGTAACGATAACAACTTGTACGCGGTAGATGCGGCAAACGGCCAGCAACAGTGGGCCTTCGAGACGGGCGACTTGGTGGAGTCGTCACCGACGGTGGTTGAGGGCACTGTCTTCGTCGGGAGTAACGACCATAACCTCTACGCGGTGGATGCGGAAACTGGCGACCAAGAGTGGGCTTTCGATACTGGCAACTGGGTGCGCTCGTCACCGACGGTGGTAGGTGGGACGGTCTATGTCGGATGTGATGACCCTAACCTTTACGCGGTGGATACAGCAAGCGGCGAGGAAGAGTGGGCCTTCGAGACGGGTGGAAATGTGTCCTCGTCACCGACGGTAGTGGACGGTGCCGTCTATGTCGGGAGTAACGACCACAACCTCTACGCGGTGGATGCGGCGACGGGCGAGCAAGAGTGGGCCTTCGAGACGGGCGACTACGTGGACTCGTCGCCGACGGTGGTAGACGGCACCGTCTTCGTCGGGAATATAACCACCAACCTCTACGCGGTGGATGCGGCGACGGGCGAGCAAGAGTGGGCCTTCGAGAAAAGTGGAGCAACGTCGTCGCCGACGGTGGTGGACGGAACTGTCTTCGTCGGGAGTGTCGACAAGAACCTCTACGCGGTAGATGCGGCAAGCGGCGAGCAACAGTGGGCCTTCGAGACGGGTCATAGTGTGCGCTCGTCGCCGACGGTGGTCGAGGGCACTGTCTTCGTCGGGAGTAACGACCACAACCTCTACGCGGTGGATGCAGACGTGACGGGGTCAAGTGAGGGGTCACGGGTGATGCGCGGAACGCTGGGTCATCACGATCAGTCCCATCCCGGTGATCCCTACACTGGCGAATTAGTCGAACCTTCGGATTACCCAGATAAGAATTCTGAGACAACAAGTACAAGCGGGCCAGGACTTGGCGTCATGTCTGCGGTGACGAGTCTCGGTGGCGCAGGCTATCTGCTCTCCTCATGTGTACGTGAGAACGACGACTGACGAAAATGGAAACTACTCCTTTTGGGGATTCACTTCGCTTGCTCACCCAACGCTATTGAGCGTATCAGATATCCGAAAATAGAGGGCCAATTCTGCGCAAGATACGCGCATTGTATCCTTCATAATAATTAGAATATTGAATTATGTCTGTCCTAGTGATCAATTCGTAGACGTACCTATCGGTTAGTTCGCTAGTCATATTGTTGAAAGAAAGGCATACATGGTTTCTATCCTCCGAGGTTGTGGGTTCGAGAAGGACGACGATCCTCGACACCGTGCGTGTAGCCGATCGCAATAGCGGACTCGAATATCACGAAGTGAGAACATGTGCCATGTTATTTAGCACCTATGATTGAACTTACTACTATGCAACAGCTTTCGGAGGAATCCAGGGACGAACTGGTCAGAACGAGTCGGACAGTTGTCGGTGATGAATTGCGGAGCGTCACCTACTTCACCGGAGATACGGTCGAACAACTGTATCTCCGGGCGGATCTGGAAGCCGAGGCCAATCTGGTGGGGTTTGCCGACACCGAACGGTTGGGATTTCAATCACGCACTGATTACGAGAACACGGAACTAGGTGAGTACCAGTTTACGATCCGGGTCTTCGAAGACGGGTATCTGACGCGGGTGATCGTCGGCGATAACGGTGTTTTCGTTACGACTGATTCCATCGTCCGGAACCGTTTCGAGGAACTTGCCGCGGCACTGAAAGGCGTGCTTCGGGACCTGGCGTGACCGACGGCCGGATCGTCCGGCCACTACTCGGGTTCGGTTCTCTCCGGCCTCTCGGACAAAATCGGATCCCGCGGGGCCGCGGCGCGTCTTCCAATGGAAAGCCCCGGGTCCTCGATGGTGGCTTCTCGGGCGCCATCGATCTCGATCCCCGCGATGCCACTGCCCAGGTCGCGAATCGCGTTACCGGGATGAACACGGACACGTCCTCGGCGGTCGGAACCTCGATCCGGAGTCACGATGTCGCTCCCCCACCGGTCTCGCCGTCACTGGCCCGGCGTCGCGTAGAAGACCCACCCCTCCGACGGGACCGTGATCTGGACCGTACCGTCGGAGTTGGTCGTAACCGGGTCGCCATTGCCAGCGTAATCTTTGAGATCCTGTCGGGTCCAGGACGTCTGGACCGTCCGCGTCCGGTCGTTGCTGCTGTTGTTGAGTCCCACGAGCAGGTTGCTCTCGCGTTCGTAGACTGCCAGATCGGCGTCGGTATATCGCCAGAGCGTCTCCCCGCCGGCGAGATTTGACTTCACCCGGACCATGTTGGTGATGGCGTCGTTTTTCAGAATCCAGTCGGGATAGCGGTTGTAGACGACCGGGTACCCCTCGATCGTCAACACGAACGCGTAGGCCAGTTCGTACTGAGTGGGTCCGTCTTGGTCGTGGTTCTCGACGAAGGGCATCGCTCGCCACGGATTCTGGGCGACCAATCCAGCCCCCTCGAGTCGGTTCATATCGCCATAATCGAAGACCCCTTGCAGCACGAAATACAGCGGATAATCGAAGGCGTGCATACCCGGGCCGGCGTTTACGTACCCGGAGAGGTAGTCAGTCGAACCGCTGAGAATTTCGCCAACCCGGAACATGTCCAGGTTCTCCGCCCACTGGTTGGCGTAATCCGCGAAGAACGACTCCGGGATGTGCTTGACGGCGTCGAAGCGGTAGCCGTCGGCACCGAGCGCAGCGATGTCTTTCATGTACCGCTTCAATTGGTCCCGGACGTACTGCTTGTCCTGGTCGAGATCCTTCAGTCCGAGCAGGTCGCCGTCCTCGACCATGTCCGGGTCACATTCGATCCTGTTCGGATCCTTCGGGGACCCGTTCTCATAACAGCGATCGTCACGCGAATCGAACTGGTAGGCCCAGTCTTCGATCCCGCTTTCGTTGTGGAAGTCCTGCGAGGAGAAATACGGGAACGTATCGTAGGGCTCGGCCGCCATGTGGTTCATGACCGTGTCCAGATACACCTCGACATCGTTGTCGTGTGCAGTGTCGATCAGCGTCTCGAGTTCGGCCTCGGTTCCCAGCTCGCTGTCGAAGTTCCGCAGATCGACCGGCTGGTACCCCAGCGGCGGGTCGTTCCGACCGTTCTGCTCCTCTTTCGTCACCGCGCCCTTGGCGGGCTGCTGGATCCAGATCGCATTGTATCCTCTCGATGCAACTCGATCGAGGTCGTTCGTGATCGTCTCCCAATCCTCGTGAAAATATTGGAGTGCAACCGGCTCGCCGCCCGAAGCCGCGGCCGGCCCGAAACAGCTAAGCCCCGTCGTCACTGCTACGGCTGCCCCGCCGATCCCTTTCAGTACCTTCCGTCTTGAAGCACTGATACGGTTCTCTGAGTTTGACATCCTGACTACACTACACAGTTTCATCGATATCAAACTGTCCATCTCGACTAAATTTTAATATAAATATAAATACAGTATCTATTATCGAGATTGGAATTCTATCTTATAAGATAACGACCGGGAGCGTGTCTACAAGTTACTCGTCGTCGGTCGGTTCTCGCTGGACCACCAACACGGGACCGAGGAACCGGTCGGCGACCTGGTCGGCGGGCATCCCGAAGACGAACGTCGACAGCGTCGGATCGGATTCGCCCATGACAACGCAGTCGTAGGATTCGGCGAGGTCGGCGATCGCGTCGACCGGTTTCACGTCCCGGTCGGTCCGGGTCTCGATCCGGTCGGGATCGACGTTTTCATCGGCCAAACGGTCGGCGAGTCCGTCCAGCAGGACGTCCACGTCGGCGTCGGTCTCGTCCTCGCTAGTCACGTGATACAGGGTCACGTCCATCTCGCGATCGGCAAACAGGCCCGCGACCACGCGCGCCAGGCGGTCGACCCCGACGGTGCCCCGCACGGCGACGAGGATGTCTTCGAGCTCGGTGACGGCGCGAGGGACCAGCGCGGCCAGGCAGTCGTTCTCCCTGATCTGGCGGTCGATCGTCTGTTGGGCGTCGTGGGTGAACACCAGCCGGTGGTCGACGGTCGCGCCGGCCTCGGAGAACACTGTCTCGAACTCTTCGAGACGAGTCAGTGCCTTCTCTTCGAACTGCATGCGTGCTTGGCCGGGGGCTGTCTGGCCGGGGACGACGTGATACCCCAGCAGGACGACGTGGGCGTTTGCGAGGAGTTCCGGGACGCCTTCCGGGAGCGATTCACCTTCGAGCACGCGGATCGGGACGAGTACTGATGGTCGGGTCATGTCAGATGTCACCTTTGAGTCGCACGTCGTCGGCGTAGTAGCGATACCAGCCGTAGGACAGCACCATGATGACGACGCCGATGACGATCGAGGCGAGATTCATGAAGGCGATCAATGCGACGCTGGCGACCGCGCCGATCGCCGGCAACGCGGGTGCCCCCGGCATCCGGAAGTCCGGGTCGTACCACGCCGGATTGCGTCGCCTGAGGACGAGCAACGCAACGCAGATCAGCGCGTACATCACGAGATGCAGGAACGAGGCCACTTCCGCCAGGATCTCGACGCTGTCGGTCGCCACAAGGACGAGGATCGGGCCGCCGGCCATCGCCAGGGCGACGTGAGGGGTCCCGTATTTGAGATTGATCTCGCTGGCCTTCCGCGGAAGCAGGGCGTCGCGACTCAGGGCGTAGATCGACCGCGAGGCACTCAGTATCGAGGCATTGGCGCTCGAGAACGTCGCCAGCAGACCGGCGACGAGGATCAGGACGGCACCCGGCAACCCGAGCAGATTTCGCCCCACGTTGACCATCGCAGTTTCCCCGAAGGTCCCCAGTCGATCCGCCCCGAAGGTGCTGGTCGCGACGAGGATCGTCACCGCGTAGAAGACGGTGACGACGATCACCGACCCGACCATCGCCAGCGGGAGGTTCCGGCTCGGACGCTTGATCTCGCCAGCGACCGTCGCAACCTGGGCGAAGCCGAGATACGACGTGAACACCAGCGCGGCGGTCGAGAGTACCGGGGAGTATCCCTTCGAGAAGAACGTATCGGGGACGGTCTGGCGGCCGAACACGCCCAACGCGTCGAGGACACCGTAGGAGAGGACACCCGTCAGGATGACGAGCAGGACGACGACGATCACGTTCTGGAGGGCCGCCGTCCGCTCGGTTCCGGCGACGCTGAGTGCGGTGAGTGCGGCCCCGAAGAGCAGTCCCAGGACGACGTGTGGTGGGGCCGGGCCGAGCGAGAGGGTGATCCCGATCTCCGCGGAGACGGCGACGACGTAGTGGCCCAGGCCGACGAGATAGAATGCCGCGGCAAAGACCAGTCCCAGCCACAGTCCCAGGCCGACGATCGCCCCGCCGGCCGTCCCCAGGCTACGGGAGATGAAGTAGTAGCCGCCACCGCTCCGGGGCATCGCCGTGGCGAGTTCGGAGGTCGGAAGCGCCACGAGCAACGCGACGAGTCCACCGATCGCGAAGGAGAGCGTCGCAGCGAGTCCCGCGTTGTCCGCCGCCAGTCCCGGGAAGACGAAGATACCCGCACCGATCATGGTGCCGATCCCGATCGCCAGCCCGCCTGTCAGCCCGATCGTTCGTTCCAGTTCGACGTCCTCGTCGTGGACCGTAGTGTCGTCGGTAACGGCCTCTGGTTCCGGGGCAGGTGTCTCACCGGCGACGTTCTCACCGCCTGGCTCGACGTCGACTGGCTGTTCGGCCATGCAGGCGATTGTTTCAACAGTCAGATAAAACCGGGGGTGGGTCTGGCTGGATCAGACGAACGTCGGTACATCTGGCTGGATCAGACAAAGGTCGTCTGGAATCGACTGATACTCTCGTCGGTCCCGGCGACGACGAGTTCGTCACCGTGCTCGACAACGAACGAGGGGCCGGGATTGGTGACGACGTCGCCGTTCCGTTCGGCGGCGATCACGGTACACCCCGTCCGATTGCGGACATCTGCCTCCCCGAGTGACTCGCCGACGATACCCTGCGCAGTCGTTCGAACGAGTTTGAGTTGCGTCCCTGGAGAGAGTATCTCTTCGTCGAGAACGATCGATGCGAGCATTCGCCCGCTGACGGCCGTGAGCGAGAGCACGTAGTCGGCGCCGGCGCGATACAGTTTCGACACGTTCTCGCGCTCGTTCGCACGAGCGATGATCTCGATCCGGGGGTTCAACTCGCGAATGGCGAACGTCCCGTAGACGGTCGCCGAATCGTCCGGCAACGCGAGTACCACAGTGCTGGCGTCCGCGATCCCGGCCGCACGGAGCACCGACTGGTCGGTCGCGTTGCCGACCACGTCGACAGTCGAGTTCTCCACGAGGTCGACGGTCGTGTACTCCAGTCCGGCCCGGGAGAGTGTCGTACAGACAACCCCGCCAACGATGCCCATTCCGGCGACGACAACGGCCCCCCGCCGGCGGCGGTCCTCGGAGAGCGTCATCGCTTTCAGCCGGTCCAGTTCCGACTCTCTGCCAGTCGCGACGACGATGCTCCGGGCATCGAAGCGGAGATCGGTCGGCGGGGGGCTCTGAAACGTCCCGCGGGACCACACGCCGACGATGGCGACGTCGGTCCGCTCGAAGAGATCGCTCTCCTCGATAGTCTGGCCGATCAGTTCACTCCCGCTCTGGAGTGCCAGCTCGGCGATCTCGAAGTCCTCGTCGATCGCCACCGCCTCGACCGCCTCGCGGTCGAACGTACCCACCGCTTTGGCCGCGAGATGCTCGCCCAGTAACTGTTTGGGGGAGAGGACGTGGTCCGCCCCTGCGTACCGGTGATAGTCCGCCGTCTTCGGGTCCTCGGCCAGGCTGACCGTCTGGACCTCGGGATCGACCGCCCGGGCGGCGAGGAGGACGCTCGGATTCGTTTCGTCGTCGACGTTCGCGACCAGTGCGGCCGCCTGCTCCAGTCCGGCGCGCCGGAGCGCCTCGTCCGACTCGGGGTCGCCGAACATCACCGTGTATCCCGCCTCGTAGAGGTCGGTGGCCACGTCCCGGTCACCGTCGACGACGACGTACTCCACGTCGCGTTCGGTAAGCTCGTCGATGAGGACCTCTTCACGGGGCCCATAGTTACAGAGGACGACGTGGTCTTCGACGCCACGGACCGAGACCGGGGCGCTCGACCTGAACGCGTCCTCGAAGAGCGGGACGACCAGAACCGGGAGTGCTGCAAAGATGAGGACGAGCCCCGAGAGAGCCATGAGAGACACGAGGTAGTTCATCTGCGGACTCGACCACGGGGCATCGCCGCCGTATCCCACCGTCGTGACCGTCTGGACGACGACTTCGACCGAGCGGTACAACGGCTGTGGTCGTCCCTCCCAGGTTGCCATGCCGTAGTTGTACAGGAACACGAATCCGGCGAGGACGCCGACGACCAGGCCGAGATAGTAGATCGTGAGGCGTGTTCGCCGGTCCATACTACCGGATATCGGGTGGTGCGAACATAATACTCACCTCGTGGTATCGAGACCGACTGCGAAAGTCCCGTCAGCCAGTCTCCTGTCGGGAAGTTACAGGAGAACGAGGAACACCGGGTACGACGCCACCACCGCCAGCGTCGGTGTGAGGACCCACAGCGTCGCGATACGCTTGACTGCAGACGGGTCGAAGAGGCTCTTCCGGTCCAGTTCCGGTGGCTCTTTCTCGCCGATATCCGGGATCTCTGGTGGTTCCTCGGCGGGCTCGTCGGGTCGAGTCTCGCCGCGTGCCAGGTCACCGACCGTCGGACTCGTGGGGACATCCTCGTCCCTGGAGGCGGCGAGTGCCCCGGTCGAGACGTCGAGGTCCGGTTCTTGCTGGGGTGCAGGCGCCGCGAGTTCGACGACCGTCGCCGCCCGACTCGCACGCCCCCAGCCGAGGCCGATGATACAGCAGGTCGTACTCACGGCCAGACTCGCAGGGATCCCCAGTACCGACAGCACAGTGATGATAGTCCCGCCGACGATGGAGACGATGAGGGCCGCGAGGATCGGGAGTTCCGTAATGTCGTCGCCGACGGTGTCGAGTGTCCGCCTGGCGATAGTGAACCCACCCAGTCCGAACGCGAAGACGGCCAGCAGAACGCCCTGCTCGACGGTCAGCGGTCCCTCTGTGCCCACCAGGGGCGCGACAGCGTTCGCAGCGTTTGACGCCCCTGCGGAGAAGGCCATATAACAGGCGATAGCCACGACCATCAGGGAGCCGACGATGTCGCGGGGCGACGCGTTTTCGTTGAACCGTGGTCGAGGAACGGTCCCGTGACGTTCCAGCCGGATCAGGTGAGCGTCGAACTGGGTGAACGCGATGCGGCGGTCGAGGTACGGGTAGAGGTACCGACCGATGACCGCCCCCGAGACGAACCCCACCAGCGGTGCGACGATCCAGGCCGAGAGGATAGTGAACATCAGTGCATCGTTGAGCGTTCCGGTCGCGAGTCCCAGTCCCACGATGGCACCGACGGCCGTCATAGACGTCGAGGCAGGGACGCCGTAGAGGTTCGAGACGAGTAACGAGGTGCCGGTGAAAAAGAGGACACCCACGCTGGCGAGCGGAGAGAACTGCGCGGCGGGCACGATGCTGCTGCTCATCGTCTCGATGACGTTCCGCCCGACGGTCCAGGCGCCGACGAGTGCGAACGAGGTAAACAGTGTCGCAGCAGTCGCCTTCCGGACGAGACGACTCCCCACGGACGGACCAAACGCGACGCCCGTCGAGGAACCACCGATGTTGAATCCGACGAACACGGCGACGAGGACACCCATCGCGGCGAGGAGCGTTACCATACTGCCATCGAATTACTCACCAGTATGCTGTCGGGTAAAGATTTCGTTGCCGGGCCATCGCTGTCGCGGACGCCGGTCAGACTGGACGACCGCGTTCGGGCGATCCGGAAATCACCGACAAGGACCAGTATTAGTAATAGCCCAGCGCCGCGAGCTGTTCTCTCGCCTCGGCGGTCACCTGTCGCCCGTCTAGCGGTTCGCGAACCACGCTTCACCCTCCGGAAATCGGCGTCGACGACAGCCGGGTCGACGGGCCTACAGTGCTCGACGACGCCGGGGTCGTCGCGATCCGAAAGGTCTACCACACTCACTATGACACAGGACCGACTACAGAGAGCACCCGTGATCGCCCGAACGCCCCCGAAACCACTACCCAGTCACTGGATACGATGCGTTTCGAATCCGCGCCCTGGAACTCCCCACGAGGCGCCCACAGCGAGTGGCGCGTCTGGTCGACCAGTCGCTCCATCTCGTCGGAGGAAGTCTCACGAATTGGCACCGTTGTTCGAGGGTAGATACGCACGTCAGGACAGCAAGCGTCGATATAACTACAATATCACGTGGTCGCGAGTCGTGTCGAACTCGATACAGTAACCGAAACATCAAGGCCCTGAACCTCGTTGGTACGGTGAGAGCGGATGGATCCACTGCTGTCGAGGCCGGACGAGATTCGAGTTCTCCACGTCGACGACGACCGACTGTTCCTCGACACGGCGACTGCGTTCGTCGAGCGGGAGACTGAGGACGTCGCGGTGATACCCGAAATCGACCCGGAAGCGGCGCTCGAACGGTTCGCCGCCGAGCGATTCGACTGCGTGGTCAGTGACTACGATATGCCGGCAGTGAACGGACTGGAACTCCTGCGACGCATCCGGGAGCGAGACACCGACGTTCCGTTCGTCCTGTACACTGGCAAAGGCAGTGAAGAGATCGCTGCCGAAGCCATCCAGGAGGGCGTCGACGCGTACATCCCGAAGGAGACGGGATCGGCCCAGTACGCCGTCCTGGCGAACCGCATACGGTCGCTCGTCGACCAGTTGTGGGCGACCAGACGCGCACGCCAACTGGAGCAGGTGTACGAACTCGTCGCACGAACGGCCACAGACGCCTTCTGGGTCCGTGAGATGGAGACCGAAGCGACACACTACAGCGAGGGCGTCCGCCAGTTCGGGTACGAACCCGGCGTCCGTGACGACGGTTTCGAGTGGTGGGTAGAGCGAGTCCACCCCGACCAGCGCGAGACGGCGAGGCGGTTGAACGAGCGCCAGCAGCTCGGTGCTCCGGAGGGGTTCGACGACGTCGACGGCCAGTACGGTGAGTTCACGTTCTCCTATCCGTGGCGGTGCGCCGACGGTGAGTACGTCCAGTTGCGTTCGCGGGGCATCGTCCGCTTCGAGGACGGGAACGCGGTCGAGATGGTCGGCGCGATGACACGGGTCGACGGTCCGGACCGATGTGGAAAAGGCACCGAATAGAGGCTGTGATCGCAGTTTTGACGCCCGCACGGTGCGATAACTGTTCCGGCATGGACGGTGAACTGGCGAAACCGACCACGCCCAGACTCCTATCGACGGCCGACGGAGACTGTGGCGGTATCACCCGAGCGCGCGCCAGGCGGCGACGGCGACGCCCCATAGCGAGACGTCGGCGTCGTACCCGGCGCGTTCCGCGACGAACGATGGCTGGACCCCGGTACCGAGTCGTGCGACCGTCGCTCGGCGGACCCGCACCTCGACAGTGAGTCCTGCATCGGTGAGTTCGCCCGCGATCCGTCTCTGGTCGACCGGAAGTGCGTCGACACCCGACAGCAGCGACCGCGCGGCCGACAGGCTCGGCGCCTCGACGAGAACGCGGTCGTCCTGGGACCAGACGCGGCACTCGGCACCGTCGACGGCCAGGTCGAGGTCGGCGTCGACCGACAGCGCCTCGCCCGACGCGGACATCACTCTTCGCGGGTCGTTATCTCGACTGTGCCGTCGACTTCCCAGTAGGCGTGCTCGGCGTCCTCTCCCGTGGCGCTGGGAACGGCGACTTGCATGTCGCTGAAACGGTATTCGATCGTCGCGTTGCGGCCCGTCAGCCGGTCGTAGAGGGCGATCCCGAGTTCCGGCCAGGACGTCGTTTCCGCGATCTCGTCGGTAGATGTGTCGTCTGTGCTCATACTTCGACTGGAACGTAGTCACACACAGGCATAAGAGGACCAGCGAACCAGTTGGGTACCCGGACAGTGACCCGGGACCGACTCCGGGGGACAGTCCCGGCACAGAGTCCGACTGACGGGGTCGAACCCGTGGTACTACGTGGTCCCGCGGCCGAAACACGGGTGTGACTGCGACCGAGGACCGGCCGACGGGCGGCACCCGGGAACTCGTCCGCTTTTACCTGCTGGACCACCGGACTGCGCTGGGGAAAGTCGTCGATATCGGCCTTCTCACGTTGAATCTGGTGTTCGTGTGCGTGTTCGTCGCCGAGACGTACCCACTGAGTCCCGGGACGGACGCTCTGCTGTGGAACCTCGAAGTCGCCATCGCCCTGGTCTTTTTCGGTGAGTACGTCCTCCGGCTCTACGGTGCCGAGAACCGGATCGCGGAGGCACTCAACGGCTACACACTCGTCGACCTGGTTGCGGTTCTGCCGACCTTCCTCGTCCTGTTCGCCCCGACATCGGTGCTGTTCGTCAACGTCGGTTTCCTGCGCGTCGTTCGGGTGATCCGCGTGTTGCGCTTCTATCGGTTCACCCGCGACGCGGAGTTTTTCTTCGGAACGATCTCGGACAACGCCCTGCGGGCGCTGAAACTCCTGCTCACGGTACTCGTGATCTTCTTCGTCTCCGCTGGCCTCTTCTACAGCGCCGAGCACGGGTCGAATCCAGCCGTCGGGACGTTCGGTGACGCGTTTTACTACACGATAGTGACGCTTTCCACGGTCGGGTTCGGTGACATCGTCCCGACGACACCGGCCGGGCGATGGGTGACGGTCTCGACCATCCTCGCCGGAATCATCCTCATCCCCTGGCAGGCAAGCAAGATCGTCCGCGAGTGGGCACAGCGCGAGACGCTCGACGTGACCTGCCCGAACTGCGGACTCACCGGACACGACCCCGACGCCTCCCACTGCAAGGCCTGTGGACACGTCATCTACCAGAAGTTCGACTCACAGCGATGAACGCGGGTGCCCCGACCGAGTTGCCGCTTGCCCAAGCGATAGGACCGCCGAGACGGACGACCGGGTGTGCAACCGGAACTGTACGACACGCTGGACGGACAGGTCGCGCTCGTGACGGGTGCGAACCGTGGCATCGGTCGCGAGATCGCCCGTGAACTCGCCGCGCTCGACGCGTCAGTCTACGCAGGTGTCCGGGACGCAGACTACCAGGTACCCGACGGAACCGAACCGGTGGCGCTCGACGTCACCGACGAATCGACGCTGGAGCGCGCGGTCGACGAGGTGGCCAGCACCGCGGGAGGGCTCGACGTGCTCGTCAACAACGCGGGCGTCGGCGGTGCGGGGACGACACTCGACGAGGTCGAGACCGAAACACTCGACCAGGTCCTCGACGTCAACACCCGGGGCCCGATGCTCCTGACGAAACACGCGCTCCCACACCTCCTCGACGGCGAGGGCGGGCGCGTCGTCAACGTCTCTTCGGGACTCGGGATCCTCTCGGACCCGATCGACGGCGACCACCCGGCCTACCGGGTCTCCAAAGCTGGCATCAACGGGCTGACCGTCTCGCTGGACGTCAGCCACGCCGACGAGGGACTGATCGCCAACTCCGTCGACCCCGGCTGGGTGGCGACCGAATTGGGCGGGTCACAGGCCCCACGCGACCCCGAGAAAGGCGCCGAGACGCCGGTCTGGCTCGCCCGGTTCGCACCCGGGTCGCCGTCGGGGCTGTTCTGGAAGGACCGCGAGGTCATCGAGTACTGACCCGGTCGTGGAGTGCGGCTTCAGCCCGCTACTCGTCCGCCGGGAAGACGGCCACACTGTCGACGCTGACGACCGCTCCGGACGCCCCAGTGGCGAGGTCCTCGCCCGTAAGGACGTCCGTCGAGATCGCGGCGTCGACGGCGACAGTCGCCGTTTCGGTCCCGAAGTTCAGGACCACAGTCACGGCGTCGTCGTCGGTCGCCCGGCGATAGGCGACGACGCGGTCGGCGTCGACGTCTTCACGCTCGACCGAGACGTCCAGCCGTTCCAGCGACGCGTCCGCGCCGAGGGCAGGCCGTTCGTGACGGGCGCTCGCGAGTCGCTCGACGTGGCGGCGCATGTCCTCGTGAGCGTGTTCCCACGCGAGGTCGTCGCGCTTGCCCCGCTGGCCGAACTCCTGCCCGGCGTAGACCATCGGCGCACCCGGCAGCGTAAACAGGGCACCGAGCGCGGCCGCCGCCGCGGGGCGCCCGCACTCGACGACGTATCGCGTCTCGTCGTGGTTCTCGGCGTAGAGCATGAACGCGGCGTACTCCGGGAATCCGGCGGCCCCGCGCTCGTCGATGGCGTCGAGCAGGTCGGTCGCCGGCGCGTCGCCCCGCCCCACTCGGCGCAACGCGGCGTAGGTCGTCGAGTCGAAGTGTTCGTCGAACAGGCCGGCCTGGAAGTCCGCGATGTAGGGGATGGTCTCGTCCAGGAGGAGGAAGTCATGGTCCCGGTCTTTCAGCTCGTCGTGTAGCTCCCGCCAGAAGCCGTTCGGGACGGCCCAGGCCATGTCACAGCGGAAACCGTCGACCAGCGGCGCCCACTCCTCGACGGCGTCGAGCAGGTGTCGCCGGACGGGGAGGTGCGTGAAATCGAAGTTGGCGATGTGCTCCCAGTCGAAGTACGTCTCGGGTTCCGTCTCGGTGCGCCACTCGTACCAGTCGCGGTACTTGCTGTCGGGGTTTGACACTGCGGCCTGGAAGTAGGGGTGAGTCCGCGCCGAGTGATTACAGACGAGGTCGAACAGGACGTCGATATCGTGGTCGTGGGCCGCCTCGACGAACCGCTCGTAGTCCTCGCGGGTGCCCAGGTCCTCCGCGATGGCGAAGAAGTCGGTGACGTTGTAGCCGTGTGGGGCGTGGTCGTTCTGGAGCACCGGCGTCAGCCAGATGACGTCGACGCCCAGTTCCGCGATGTAGTCGAGACGGTCGGTGATCTCGTCGAAGGCCCCGCCCTCGCCGTCGCCGAAGGTCCTGACGTAGATCTCGTAGATGACGGCGTCTTCGGCCCAGTCCGGTGGGTGGTACGGGTGTGTGACCTCGATGGTGGATCCATCGCTTCCAGTCGATTCGTCGCTTCCCCGGGAGTCCCGGCGCGTGATATCGATGGCGGCGGGGACGCTGTAGCCGTGGTCGCCCAGCGCGACGGCGTGAAACCGGGCACGCTCGGGGAACGCTTCCAGCGGGACGACGAGCGCGAGCCCGTCGGTGCCGACGTCGCGCCACTTGAGGTCGTCGCGGTCGTCCAGCAGGAACTCCACGTCGAGGTCGGCGCGCGTCTCGTCGCTCCGGGGGTTGGGTTCGGGGTCGGCGCGCACGACGACGTGCCCGTCCTCGACGGTGGCCGAGAGTGTCAGTCGCGGGCGGCCGGCACCGTCGCCCGCTGTGTCGCCCACCCCGAGGCCGGCGCTGCCCTGGGTCTCGGCGTCGGACTCGCCGGCCCGGTGTGTCGTCGCGAACCCCGACCCGCTCCAGCCGCCCGAGGTGCCCGGGGTGCGTGTCCTGGATTCGGGTGCGCGGTCTTCGTCGAAGGCGCGGATCGTCAGGTTGTGTTCGCCGTCCGGAGCGGACAGGCCCAGGACGTAGGTCCCGTGGGCGTCCGGGACGAACGTTTCGACCGGGTCGTCGCCGACCGTCGCAGTCGACGCGACCGGTGCCTGGACGACCCGCCACTCGTAGGTCGCCGCGGGGTCCGGGTCCCGCGGTGCGAGTTCCACCGCGTCACCGGTCGCGACGAATCTGGGTGGGCCCGGGTGACTCATACAGGCCCGTCGCCTGTCGCCCTCTTTGCCCTTGTGGTGTCGACAACGCGAACGCTTATGCTACTGGTCGCCGGTGGACCCGTATGGTCGAAGGTGACGACGAAACCCCGGTCTCGGTCGAGATAGACGTCGAGGACGGCCGGACGCTCGTGTCGGTGTCCGGCCAGCGCAGGGCCGCTGTCGTCGTCGAATCCGAGTCGGGCGAGCGCATCTATCTCCCGCCGGAAGACCCCGGCGAGGACGACAGTTCCTACCGACCGGCCGACCAGTCTTCCTACGGGTCGGGCGACGAGAACGACCCCTACGCCGGGATCCGCGAGGAAGGCCCCTACGACTCCGGCCGGCGCGTCACGCCCTCGGTCGGCATGAACCCGACTGCCAGCGGCTTCCGTATCTTCCACCCCGAACCCGTCACCGACGTTCGACTGTTGCGGTAGCGGGGATACTCGGTTTCACTCCCCGAGAATACGCTGGTAGAACTCGACGTGCTCGTCGGCGACCGTCTCCCAGGTCCGTTCCTCGTACTCGGGCACCGGCCCGGCCGCGAGCGCGTCGTCGATGCCGTCGGCGATCGACTCCGAGTCCGGTTCGACCTCGAAAATACACCGCTCGGGCAGGACCTCCGCCGCACCAGATTCGCAGGCGACGACCGGCGTCCCGACCGAGAGCGCCTCGACGATGGTGATACCGAACGGCTCCGAGAGCGACGGCGAGACGAACACGTCCGCGCTGGCGTAGTAATCCCCGAGTTCGGGTTCCGGCACGTAGCCGACGAACTCGACCTGGTCCTCGACGTCGAGCAGTTCGACGAACGATTCGAGGCGCTTCGTGAGATGGCCCGTCCCGCCGACGACGAGCGTCACGTCGTCCCGGCGCAACTTCTCCATCGCGTAGATGAGGTGGTCGATCCCCTTCTGGTGGGTGTGGCGGCCGATGAAAAACAGCATCTCGCCGTCGATGTCGAGTTCGGCCTTCAGATCCCGCCCCGTCGCCTCGACGGACGAGAAGCCGTTGTAGATGACCGACGAGTCGGCGCCGTACTCCGCCTGTACTGTGTCCCTGACGAGTTCGCTCACCGAGATGAGGTGGTCGGCGCGGTCGGCGATGCGCTGTTCGGTCTCGACCTCCTGGTCGGGCGGGTTGCGGTTGCGGTCCGAGGACAGCGAGTGAAACGTCGTCACCCACTCGACGTCGTGGGTGCCCTGGGCGCGCGACCCGGGACCGTACCCGAACCAGTCGTGCGTGTGGACGACGTCGGCGTCACCGGCGTACTCGACGAACTCGCTCGTGAGGCGGTTGATCCGGTCGCGCACGCCCCCCTCGCCCGTCGGGACGCCGTGGACGTTCGGTCGGTCCTCGGGCGCGTATTCGGCGGGCAAGACGAGTTCTATCTCGACGTCCGAACGGGGTTCGAACTCGTCGAACATCTCCCCCACGGCCGTATCGAGCCCGCCAGTCACGTTGGGCGGGAACCCCCACCCCAGCATCAGAACGTTCGGTACCATCGATACCGACGGCTTCGGAGGGCACCCACTTGACCGGTTCGCTGGCTGTCGGCGAAGCGAGAGGAGAATCGAAAGGAGAAACGAACCGCGGTGACGAACCGATTCAGGCGTGTTCGACCGGCGACGTCCCGCAGTCGACGCAGACGAACTGTTCGTCGGTCGTCTTCACGACCGGCGCGTTGCAACTGACGCATTTTACCCGGGCGTTCCTCGCGTTGCGTGGGTAGCGTGACATGTACAATAGTATACGGCAAAGTCGTATAAATATTCACTGATGAGCGAGCGATTCTGAAATTATCGTGTGATTATCACCCATACAATTGACTATGTTACCGACCATAGTCCTGAGAGGTGGTGGCGAACCCCGGACCGATCCCAACGCTTGTGAGGTGACGGGCCCCACGGGCAGGTATGACCTTCGACAGGCAAAGCGGCGTCTTTCTGCATCTCACCTCGCTCCCCGGCCGTCACGGGATCGGTGATATAGGTGACGGCGCGCGGACGTTTCTGGACTTTCTCGACCGGGCCGACCAGTCGCTGTGGCAGTTCTGTCCCGTCGGCCCGACCTCGGGCGCGTACGGCTACTCCCCCTACGGCGCTGACTCGGCGTTCGCGGGCAACCCGCTCCTGGTCGACCTCGACGACCTGGCCGAGCGGGGGTATCTCGACGCCGACGCCGTCGCGTCCCCGGAGTGGGCCGACCCCCACCGCGCCGATTTCGAGCGAGTCACCGAGTTCAAGCGCGAGCGACTCCGGACCGCGTTCGAGCGCTTCGAGGAGCGCGCCGACGACGAGGCCAGGGAGTCGTTCGCGGCCTTCCGCGAGCGCGAGGCCGACTGGCTGGCCGACTACACGCTGTTCGTGGCGCTCAAAGACGCCCACGACGAGACGGCCTGGACCGACTGGCCCGCGGACCTCGCAAACCGTGAACCCGACGCACTGGCCGCCGCACGCGAGAACCACGCCCGGGAGACCGACTACCGCGCGTTCGTCCAGTGGGTCTTCGACGAGCAGTGGAGCGCCCTCCGGGAGGCGGCCGCCGAGCGCGGGGTCAAGTTGGTCGGCGACCTTCCGATATACGTCGCCGGCGATTCGGCGGACGTCTGGGCAAACCCCGAGATCTTCGACCTGGCGGAGAGCGGTGACCCCGCGACCGTCGCGGGCGTCCCGCCCAACACCGGCGACGACGGCCAGCGCTGGGGCAACCCCGTCTACGACTGGGAAACTCTCGGGGAGACGGGCTACGAGTGGTGGCTCCGCCGGGTCGAACACCTCCTCTCGCGGGTCGACATCGCGCGCATCGACCACTTCAAAGCCTTCGACGAGTTCTGGGCGATCCCCGCCGACGCCGAGGACCCGGCCGCCGGCGAGTGGCGCGACGGTCCGGGTGCGGATTTCTTCGAGACCGTCCGCGAACGCGTCGGCGAACTCCCCTTCCTCGTCGAAGACCTGGGCTTTCTCGACGAGAGCATGGTCGCGTTGCGGGACCGCTTCGAGTTCCCCGGGATGTACGTGTCCCAGTACGCCGACTGGTGTGCCGAGTGGGACCGCTACAAGCCGACGAACTACCCTGAAAACGGCGTCGCCTACACCGCCACCCACGACACGGACACCGCCGTCGGCTACTACGAGAGCATGGGCGACCAACAGCGCGACTGCCTGCACTACGCGCTCGCGACCGACGGCTCGGAGATCCACTGGAGCCTGATCGAAGCGGTCTGGGACTCCGA
>ENA-ORCS01000704-ORCS01000704.1-marine-metagenome-genome-assembly--contig:-NODE-704-length-18949-cov-4.466617_pt1 | contig 18949 bp, 23 predicted proteins | sample MGYA00237781_ERZ508513 | MGnify/ENA primary metagenome ERZ508513 (study PRJEB26184, sample SAMN06268793) | marine metagenome | isolation source: Eden Landing Ponds, San Francisco, CA, USA | place...
TGTCCGGAGTGTGGCTCGATGAGCCTCTACTACTCCGAGGGCTGCAAGACCTGCGAGTCGTGTGGCTGGTCGGAGTGTTGAGCTGGTAGCCGGCCGAACCCGGTGTCGAAACGCTTGACCATCCGTCGCGGGACGTTCCGAATCCGCCAGCCGTATCGACGACGGCGGAACAGTCATGTCGGTGTGGCCCCGAACAGGTGACATGCCTGCGTCAGGTGGGCGGCCCTGCCCGCGATGCGAGGCGGCGATGAACCGCCGTCACTGCAAGTACGTCTGCCCGAACCACGGGGTCGTCTACGATTGCAGCGATACGTTTTGGTGACATGACGAGTCGTGACTCACTACGGACCTCGGACGACCCGACCGACGGAACGCACGCCACCCGTGGCCCGCCGCTGGCCGCGCCGACGGGAGCGAACGGATGGTGAGCGACGACGGCGTCGCTCGCGGGAAGGCGATTCAGCGACGGACCGGCAAGACGTTCCACCTAGCGACTCGCCTCCTCCCCGAGCGGGTCCGAGAGTCGACGTACGTCCTCTATGCCTTCTTCCGGGTGGCCGACGAAGTGGTCGACGACGCCGAGGGCGTGCCTCCCGCCGAACAGCGCGCCGAACTGGAGCGGTTGCGGGCGGCAGCCCTCGGCACGGAACCGACCGACGACCCCGTGCTCGCCGCCTTTGCCGACCTCCGCGAGCGCCACGACATCGACGACGCCGACGTGCACACGTTCGTCGACGCGATGCTGACCGACGTAACCAAGGATCGCTACGAGACGTTCGCGGAACTCAGAGCGTACATGGACGGGTCGGCGGCCGCCGTCGGTCGCATGATGACGGCGGTGATGGATCCGGCCGACCCCGAGCGGGCCCGCCCCCGCGCCACGGCGCTCGGCGAGGCGTTTCAGCTCTCGAACTTCCTCCGGGACGTGCGCGAGGATATCGTCGAGCGCGACCGGATCTATCTCCCCCGCGAGACGCTCGACGAGTACGGTATCTCGGAGGCTGAGCTCCGGCGCTTCGAGGTGAGCGACGACTTCCGGCGGGCGATGGAGCGGGAACTCCGGCGGACCGAGGCCCTCTACCGCGAGGGTGTCGCCGGAATCCAGTATCTCCCCGCGGACTGTCAGTTTTCGGTGTTGGTCGCCGCCGTGCTCTACGCCGACCACCACCGGCTGATCCGCGAGCGAGACTACGACGTTCTCTCCGAAACGCCGAGTCTCGGCACGCTCCGCAAACTGACGCTGGTGGCGCGGACTCGCTGGCACTGGCTGTGGAGCCAAGACCCCGAGACCGTGTTCCGGCGGGTGAGCGCCGTCCCGGACGTGCCCGCAGACGACGACACAGATCCCGACCCCGACCACGACCGGACACACCCCCCGAATCGCGGCGTCGGCCGGCGACTCCTACACGGGGCGGTCGAGGGGCTTCGCCGGCTGACCTGACTCACTGCCCCACGGGCACGTCGAAGCGGTCCGCACGGACCAGTCCGAGGGCAAACAGGCCGGCGACAGCGGCCGCCCCCCAGTTGCCGAAGTAGACGTTGACCGCTCCCCAGAGCAGGACGAAACTCACCAAGTCGTCGAGAGCGAACTCGCAGGTATCCAGTCGCTCCAGCAGCGCCGCCCGGTCGAGGACGGCGTCGAGGACGAGCACGGTCACCGTCGCGGACAGCACCCACCCCGCGAAGTTCGACAGCGGCACGCCGTAGACGGCGCCGCCGCCGGGATAGGTCCAGAAGCCGAGCGCAACGGCACCGGGGTCGAGGACCAGATCCATGGCGATCACCGTCCCGATCACGGCGGGGAGGCGAATCCGGGCCGCCCGCGCACGCCCCCCGAGCAGGAGCGAACAGAGGAGGTAGGCATTGCCAACCAACGGCAGGAAAAAGACGGGGAGGCCGACGGGGACACCGGCGACGGTCGGGCCGAGGTCGATCGCGTAGTGGAACTCGCCGTAGGGCCACCCGGTTCGCAGCCCGGCGAACTCGATGGCGTAGGCGTACCCGGCGAGAGCGGTGACGCCGACGGCCGCCCGGCGGTCGATCAGGGGCGCCAGTCCGATCAGCAGCGGTGAGCGCATGACGAGCGTCCCGAGGAGGAGCAAGAACGGCTCGAAGGTCAGCGGCGGCGGGAGATGCCCCTCGGCGCTTGCGACTAGGAGGATCGCCCCGACGGCCGGGAATACGACCGCGACGGTGACGCGGTGCTCGCGGAGCAGGCTGTCGAGGCGAGCCTGCATCTCGGATCGGGTCGGCCGAGCCGTCGCCCGGGCCGTCGCGCCGGCGGGACCGTCTCCACCCTCGCTACCCATGCACCAGCCTCCAGAGTCCGCCCATCGTGAGAAGGGCGCCGACGACGGTGTTCAGGGCCGGATACCACCAGTACGCCCGCGAGACGTCGACCCCCGAGACGGCAACCCCCACGACGGCGACGGGATACAGACCGAGGAGGAGCCCCAGTCGAGGATCGAGCAAGCCGAAGGCGACGGCGGCGAGCGCCCAGCAGAGGGCACAGTAGGCGTAGGTTCGCCGTTCACCGAGCCGCGTCGCCGTCGTCTCGATGCCCGCGCGCCGGTCCGGGTCGATGTCCGGGACCGCAGAGAAGGTGTGCATCGCCATCGACCACAGCCACCCACCGAGGACGGCGAGCGGTGGCGGGTGGCCCCCGGCGACCGCGGCGTACGCGGCGGCTCCGGGGAGCACGTACAGACCGTTCGAGACTGAGTCGAGCGGCGGCCGGGTCTTCAGGCGGAACGGGGGCGCGCTGTACGCGGCTCCCAAGAGGAGGAAGCCGGCGATCCAAGGCCAAGCGATGCGGGGGATCAGTCCGAGGGGGGCGAGCGCGAGCAGGGCACTCAGACCGACGGCCACAGGGACGAGTCGGTCGCCTCCGTACCGAACCTCGCGTTGCTCTTTCTTCGGATTCTCCGCGTCGATGTCGGCGTCGAAGACGTCGTTGACGCCGTAAAGAAGGACGTTCGCGGGGACGAGGAAGTACGCGAACAGGGCGAGCGTCGCCGGTGTAAACAGGTCGCCGGTGTCACTCGCGGCGTAGGCGACGCCGACGGCGACCGGACCGGCAAGATAGAGCCAGAACCGGGGGCGCGATGTCCGGAACAGATAGGCGGCCGCGCCCGTCATCGTCATCGGGTCGTCGTCATCTGTTCGGCCGTCAGGCGGCCGCTAATGAGACACATGGGGACGCCGATACCGGGGGTAGTGTAGGAGCCGGTGAAATACAGGCCGTCCACCTCGGTCGAGGCGTGGGGCGGCCGGAGCAACGAGGTCTGTCGGAGCGTGTGTGCCAGACCGAGGGCCGTCCCCCGGAAGCTGTTGTAGCGCTCCGCGAACTCTGAGACCGAGAAGCGTTCCTCGACGACGATGCGGTCCCGGAGGTCGACGCCGGTGTGTTCGGCGATGTCCGCAAGCAACAGATCGCGGAAGGACTCGCGGCGCTCCGGGTCGTCGTCGAGGCCAGCGGCGACCGGCGCGAGGACGAACAGGTTGCTGTGGCCGTCGGGGGCGACGGTGTCGTCGGTCTCCGAGGGGACACAGAGGTAGTACGCGGGGTCCTCGGGCCACGCGGGGTCGTCGAAGATGGTCGCGAAGTGGTCGTCCCAGTCGGTCGGGAGGACGAGCGTGTGGTGTTCGAGGGGGTCGACGTCGCCCTCGACGCCGAGATACAGGAGGAACGCGGAGGGCGCGTAGGTGCGCGAGTCCCAGTAGTCGGCGTCGTACTGGCGGTCTTCGGGGACGAGGAGCTCCTGTTCGGTGTGGGCGTAGTCGGCGTCCGAAACTACTTCGTCGGGGAAGAACTCCCGACCGTCCTCGGTACGGACGGCGAAGGCGCCCTCTCGGCCTCTGATCTCCGCGACCGGGTGATCGACTCGGAAGTCGACGCCCAACTCCTCGGCCACGTCGACGATGCCGTCGACGACGCCACCCATCCCGCCCTCGGGGTAGTAGACGCCGAGGTTGAAGTCGACGTGGCTCATCAGGTTGTAGAGCGCGGGCGTGTTGTTCGGCGCGCCGCCGAGGAAGACCAGCGAGTACTGGACGATCTGTTGGAGTTTGGGGTGATCGAAATACTCCTCGACGTGGTCCTGCATCGTTCCCAGCAGTGACAGGCCGTGTGCGTGCCGAAGCACGTCCGGGTCGACGAAATCGCGCAGCCGGGAGCGATCCTCGTAGACGAAATGCTCCATTCCCACGTCGTAGGTGTAGGCCGCTTGATCGAGGTAGTCCTCGAGCGCGTCACCGGCGCCGGGTTCGTAGGCCTCGAACGTCTCCACGTTGGCCTCGCGGTCCGGGAGGAGGTCGACCTGATCGCCGTCCTTGAAGAAGATGCGGTAGTGGGGGTCGAGGTGTTCGAGGCCGTAATACCCCTCGGGTTGCCGTCCGAAGTCCGCGAAGAAGTCCGCGAACACGTCGGGCATGAGATACCAAGAGGGCCCCATGTCGAACCGGAAGCCGTCCGTGTGGAGGCGACTCGCCCGGCCGCCGAGCTGTTCGTTTTTCTCGAGGACGGTCACGTCCGCCCCCGCGTCGGCGAGATAGCAGGCCGTCGAGAGGCCGCCGAAGCCGCTGCCGACGACGACGACCGACTGACCGTCGGCGTCGCCGACCGGCGAGCTATCGTTCATGCTCGGCCGTTGGGACGTGATCCGTATATACTACCCGCCCCCGACGGGAGGGGTGATCGCCCGCCCACGCCGTGGCCGACGGATCGCTCACCCGTCCACGCGGCCACCGAGGACCTTGGCGGCGACCAACACTGGGTCCCACACCGGGCTGAACGGGGGCGCGTACGCCAGATCGAGACGTTCGAGTTCGGCGACGGTCAGCTCGGCCTCGATGGCGGTCGCCAGTGTGTCGATGCGGATCGCCGCCCGGTCGCGGCCGGCGATGGCGCCACCAAGCACCCGGCCGGTCGGCCGGTCGGCCACCAGCGTGACCGTCGTCTCGTCGCCACCGGGGTAGTAGCCCGAGCGCGACCCCGCGGTGATCGTCTCGGTCACGGGATCGAACCCCGCATCTTCGGCCGTTTCCACGTCGGTGAGGCCGACCCGCCCACACTCCACGTCGAAGGCCTTCACGACCGCGGTGCCGGCCACGCCGCCGACCGGCGTAGGGTCGCCGGCGACCGTCGCCCCGACAGCCCGGCCGGCGCGGTTCGCGGTCAGCCCCAGCGGCACCCACGCCTCCGCGCCGGTCACCGCGTGTCGCGCCGTCGCTACGTCGCCGGCGGCGTAGACGGCTGGGAGGGTCGTCCGACCGTAGGCGTCGGTGCGGACGGCACCCCCCGGACCAAAGGCCGCGTCGGTCCCCGAAAGCGGCGCCGTGTTCGGCGTCACCCCGACCCCGAGCACCGCCATCTCGACCGGGAGGCACTCCCCGTCGTATCGCACCGCCTCGATCCGCTCCTCGCCGAGAAGTTCGGCGACCGGCGTCCCGGTGTGGACCGTCACCCCCTGATCGTCGAGGTGGTCGGCCACGCGCTCACCGACCGCCTCGCCAAACGGCGGGAGGAGATGTGTCGACCGCTGGAACAGGTGGACGTCGACACCCCGGGCGACGAGGGCTTCGGCCATCTCGACGCCGACGTAGCCGCCGCCGACGACGGCCGCCCGCTCGGGTGGGTCGAGTGCCGCGTTGTGTTCGATCCGCGCCTCGTCGACGGGGCCGTCGCCGAGGCGGCCGTGGTCGTACTCGTCGGACGGGGTGAGGTAGGCGTCGGCGGCCGCCGCGGCATCGAGGCCGTGGATCGTGAAGACGCCGTCGAGTGTGGTGTCGAACGGTCCCGTCGTCGCGCTCGCGCCGGTTGCCACCAGCAACTCGGCGTACGGCTGGTCGAACCGGTCGCCGTCGGCCTCGACGGTGACGGTTCGCTCCCCGGGGGAGACCGAGACGACCTCGTGGCTGCGCCGCAAGTCGATGCCGCGATCCGCGGCAGCCTCCGGGGATAACGAGAGGAGGTCGGTCAGTCGCTCGACCGTCCCCTTCACGAAGTAAGGTTCGCCGCAGTGGGCGTAAGAGATCCACCGCCCCCGCTCGAAGACGACGACGTCCCGGTCGGACTCGCGTCGGAACTTGCTCGCCGCACTCAGACCGGCCGCGTCACCGCCGACGACGACGAACGGATCGCGTGCCATAGGCATCGTTCGCCGCCGCCGAGTCAAAAGTGTATGCCGCGGGCGCGTGATCCGTACCCGAACGGCCGAGTAGCGGTCGGCGTAGCGGTGGCCGAGCGGTCCGTCTGGTGGCGGGTTCTAACCCCGTGCGCGAATTCGACGGCCGGCGTCAGAAACGGCCGCGACGGCGGAACAGCCGCGTGAGAACCCGTTCGAGCGGACCGGCTTCGGTCGAACTGATCGATGCGCCGGGGAGATAGTAGTCGACGTCGGTACGCTCGTCGGTGTCGGTGTGTCGGCTCATACACCCTGTTCGGGACGGGAGAAATTAAGAATTCTGAAAATAAGTTGGTCGATGGCAAATACACGGTAGATGTTGACAAACACCGGCTGAGGAGACGGCCCGCCTTTCATGCTCGTCGCCGCCCAACGACGCGCATGGACGGAACGAGTGCGGTCGTCACGGGTGCCAGTCGTGGAATCGGTGCGAGCGTCGCCGAGCGATTCGCCGCCGAAGGAGCCCACGTCACCTGCTGTGCGCGGAGTCGAGAGGCGCTGACGTCGGTCGTGGACGGAATCGTCGATGCGGGCGACGCGGCGACGGCAGTTCGGGCCGACGTGCGCGACGAGTTCGACGTCGAGCGGCTGATGGAACAGGCCACCAAGGCGGGCGACGGCATCGACGTCGTGGTTGCTAACGCCGCGGTCAACCACGGCGACCCCGGAGAAAGCCCCCTCCACGAGGAGTCGTACTCCCGATTCGACGACACGGTACGGACCAACCTCCGTGGCGTCTTCACGACGGTGCGGGAGGCGCTTCCCCACCTCGCGGACGACGGACGGATTCTCGTCCCCTCGGGGGCCGTCGCCCGCGAGTCGACGGCAGGGATGGGGACCTACGCCGTCTCCAAGGCTGGCGCCGAAGCGCTGGTTCGGGGCTTCGCCGCCGACATCGACCCGGCCGTCGGTGTCGTCGACCCCGGCTACGTCGCAACGGATCTGAGCGGCGACAAGGGCCGTGATCCCGAGGACGTGGCGCCGATGTTCGTCTGGGCCGCCCGCGATGCCGACGACGAAACCGTCGACGGAGAGATACTCGACCTGCGAGCTTGGAAGTCGGCGACGCGGTAGCGTCCCCACGAACCGAACGCGTTATTAACACCGGCTTTTTCGTTGTTAACGTGACTCGACGATCACTCGTTGGTCCCGCCGCCACCGCGACGCTCGTGGGGCTGTCCTTGTTCGCCGCGACCGGAGGGACTTGGAAACTGCTGGGTATCTCGTGGGTCGCCTTCGCCGCGATGGCCGTCGGGATCCCACTCGGTCGCCGTTCGCTCGACGGGCGGCCGTGGACGTTGGTCTGGGGGTACGGTCTCGCGAGTGGGGCGATGGTGACCAGCGCCGCCGTCTTTCTCGTCCCACAGGCCATCGCCCACGACGCGACGTTCGGTGGATTCGGCGTCGCGCTCGGTCTCCTGATCGGCTTCGCTAGCCACACCGTCGGCCACCGACTCGCCCACCTCGACGTACCCTTCGACCGGACCGCCACGGAGTTGACGGCTCACGCCCTCTCGGCGGGACTCATCATCGGCATCGTCTACGGGAACATGCCCGACCTCGGACCGATCCTTGGCCTCGCCATCGTCTCACACAAGGGTCCGGCGGGCTACGCGGCCGCCCGCCGACTGGTGACGAACGAGCGCGACCCGACGGTGTTGCTCCTGCCCGCGGCCGGTGTCGGCATCGCAGCCATCCTCGCCAGTCTAGTCGCCCTGCCCGCCGCGCCGACGGTGCAGGGTGTCGTCTTCGGCTTCGCCGCCGGTATCTTCCTCCACATCGCGATGGACTTCCTGCCGCGGTGTGAACTCGGGAGCGACGTCCACGACCTCTTGACGGTGACCGGCGACGCCCACGCACTGCTCGACCGACTCCGGATCCACGCCGTCCTCAGCACGGGTGTCGGCGGTGTCGCCGTCTTCGTCGCGTGGCTGCTCGTCTCGTAGGCTACCCGTAGAGCCGGCGGAGCTGATACGAGATGCCGATCCCTGCCGCCAACAGTACGACGAGGTTGAACGCCGCTTGGAACAGCGAACGGTACTCGTTGGTGATCCACGTTCCGATGGCGTTCGAGACGCTGAGATACAGTTGGATGACGGCGACGAACGCGAGCAGACCGAGGACAAGGAGGATGGCGTAGTTGGCGTACCGGCGGACGCGGCCGCCCGTCTCCTCGTCGGTGTCGCGCTCGCTCGCGCCGTCGACGGTGTCGGTGCTCGGATCGGTGTCGGTGTGTGTCTCGCTCATGTGGTCCACCTCCGGGCAAACAGTGCGGCGGCGACGACGGCGACGACGGCGACGACGACGCCAAATCCGGGACCGCCGCCGGCGGTCGGCATCCCAGTCGCCTCGGGCCGGGGCCGGTCGCCCTCCGTCCCGTCGCCGCGGGTGAAGTCGCCGACCTCCAGTTCCACCTCGCGGCGCGTCTCGTTGACGCTGATCGTCTCCGAGGGGTCGAGATTTGCGGCGCCTCGGGCGCTGTCGATGATGACGCCGTCCTTCCAGAGCACCGCGTCGACGTAGTAGTTGTACCCCGCCGGGACGCGCAGTCGCGTCTCCACGGTCGCCGTACGGCCGGGGCGGATCGACCCCACGTCGACGGCCGTGCGGTTGGCGACGATGTTCGAGTCGGCCTGCCGGAGCGTCACCGTCACCCGGAGGTCCGAGGGCTGTTCGTCGCCCTCGTTGGTCAGCGCCATCTGCATGTCGAGTGCCGTCAGCTCCTCGCCGGCCTCGGCGACCGAGAAGGAGACTGGTGGGAGGGCGTCGGCGGCGGCGAACCGCACGTCGCTCCGGGCGTACGCCGGCTGGAGCGCCTCCAGTCCGCGGAGTTCGCGTGCCCCGCTGTCGATGCGTTCGCCGTCGCGGTAGACGACCGCTCGGATCCGGTACCCACCCTCGCGCTCGACGGTCAGGTTCGTCGGGACCGCCACCTCCCGTTCCTCGCTGAGGGTTCCGACGGCCACGCTCCGGGTCGATTCGACCAGCCCCGACTCCGTGTCGACGGCTTGGACCCGGAGGCTGACGTTTCGGGCCGGCGGCCCGCGGTGTGACAGCCGCGTGCCGACGTTCAGGGAGACGGTGTCACCGGTCACGTCGCCCGCCGAAATCTCCATGTCGGCGATAGTGACCGGACCGGGGCGGACCGGCCGGTCCTCGCTGGGGTCCGCGAGGGCACCGGGGACCAGAACCGCCGCGACGACGGCCAAGACGACGACGCCGACCGCACCCGCGGCCAGCACTGATTCGCGGCGCATAGGCGTCGAGACTCCCGGACTGTGCAAATGCTTTGGGGAGGGTAAAAGCGAATTTTATCCCTCCGGGCGACGGTGACTCATCTATGCGAACCTACGTACTCGGCACCGATACGGTCGAGACGAGCGCGGCGCTGTGTGACTACCTCGACGACCGACTCGACTCCGGGGATACGGTCCACGCCGTCAACTCCCTGTGGGGTGGGTCGCGAACGGACGCCGAGACGGCCCGCGACGGCGAGGACGCCGTCGACGTGGTGCGCTCGCGCCTCGGTTCCCGGGTGACCGTCGAGACACACCAGTTCGTCCGCGGCAACGACCCCGACGAAGACCTCCTCGCACATGCCGACGCAGTGGACGCGGACGAACTCGTCCTCGGCGTCCGCAAGCGCAACCCGACGGGAAAGATCGTCTTCGGAAGCACCGTCCAGTCGGTCCTGTTGGCGTCCTCGCGTCCCGTCGCCGTCGTCCCACTCGAGACGACCGACTGATCCCGGCGCCGACGGCTACCGAGCGTCGACCACGCTCTCCAGAAAGGCGAGTTGATGCGCTACGGCCGTCTCGAAGGCGTCGCCGAGGGGATCGGCGTGGCCGACCGGCAGTCGGAGGAAAGTGGCGTCGTCGATACACTCGGCGGCTGTCGCGGCCGTCTCGGGCGGCACGAGGTCGTCCCGTCCGGCCGCGATCACCAGCGTCGGGCAGTCGACGTCGGCGGCGTCCGCCAGCGGCCGGTAGCGAAACAGGGAGAGCAGGCCGCGGGCGGGCGTCTCGTTGTGCCAGTCGCTCGCCGGCGGGATGCAGTCGAGATACGCCTGGCCGGTCGGCGCCCGCGGGAGGAGGCCGAACTCGTCGGGACCGCCGACGACGGGGATCGACCGCGACCGGCCCAGCGGGGCGCCAAGACGGTCACGGACGCCCGCGGTGACGGCCCGCGCGAGATAGCCCGGCGACCGGCCGCGGGCGAATGCGCGCCCGTCCAGCGGCGAGACGGCCACCGTGGCCGCGACGCGCCGACGCTCGGCCGCCACGCGGATCACGTGCCCGCCGCCGAGGCCGAATCCCCACAGGACGATCCGGCGACGCTCGCCGTCGAGGCGCCGGACCCGGTCGACCGCGGCACGCCAGTCGGCCACCTGAGCGGCCGGGTCGACGAGGTTGCGGGGGCCGTCGCCGTCGACCGGCCGGTGATCGAAGACGAACGCGGCGTAGCCGGCGCGGGCGAACCGCTCGGCGTACCGCGGGTAGCCGAACGTCGACTCGGCGGCGACCGTCGGCCCCAAGACGACCACCGGCGGCGACGACGGGCGATCCGGGCGATAGAGTCGGCCGCGACGGGCGCCGGCCTCGCTCTCGAACGCCAGCGTCGTCGTTGCGAACTCGAAGCGGTCGGCGGCCGACCGAGTGTCCGTCGCGGCGGGCATCTTACTGGATGTCCTCGTCGAGGGTTTCGAGGACGTTCGTCGAGAACTCGGTCTCCGAGATCCGGTACTGCAACAGGTCTTCGAACCACTCGGTCTCGACGTACCACCTGTTCATCACCTCGTCCTCGAACCGGAGAACCGTCGCCTCGACCCTAGTCGGCTCCCACCTGTCGTCTCGTGCCAAGTCGAGCAGTCCGTTCAACATCTGTCCCATCTCCATGTGGTTGACCTCCTCGCCCGGGTAGGCCGTCACGTACGACAGCGACACGGGATCGACGGCTTCGACGTCGTGTACGTCGATGCCGAACTTGCGAAATTCCGCCTCCAGTTCGGATTCGTCCATCGTACCCGATCATATACCCCGGCGATCAAAACCCTTGCCGGAAGCCGGCGACACCGCTGGCGGGTGAGGAAAAACGAGGAACAGGTGGGGGGTGACCGCTCAGTTCGTGCCGGGCTTGGGCCCGAGCCCGCCGTCGTCGATCATCGGGATGGTGGTCGTCGGCTCGGGATCGTCCGCCGGTTCGGGTTGGTCCCGCCGGCCGTCGGTCGTCGGACCGGTTCCGGATCGCGGCTGGAGCGGGATGACGGGGTCGATGGTGATCGTCGAACGGTTCTTCCGTGTCGTGCGTCGGGACGTGCTCATTGGGGTGTGTCGTATGCTGGGGTCGGTTACCGGGCGTCACTGCCTCGTCGGACCGAGGTCAGCATACGAGTGCGACGCGTTGCATCGTGAATTCACCATAGCAGTCATGCATAATAAACCTTCATGATTGTTACTGTGGGTGGGCGGAGCCGTGTGGTATTATTTGTCACATATCTCGATCACGCTCGAAGTGTCGATATCCGAATAGATAACGCACCGATCTCAGGTGAGTCCCCATATCGACGCGACACCGGCGGTCGTCACGACCGCCAGCAACAGTTGGAGCGGACCCCCGACCCGCAGGAAGTCGACGAACCGGTAGCCACCGGGGCCGTACACCATGAGGTTCGTCTGGTAGCCCACGGGCGTCATGAACGACGTCGCCGACGCGAACATGACCGCCAAGAGAAACGAGAAGGGATCGGCGCCCATCTGCCCGGCGGCGTCCACCGCGACAGGGATCATGAGTACGGTCGTCGCTACCGGGGTGATGATATTCGAGAGGAGGCCGGTCAGGACGACGAACAGGAGCATGACGGCGATCAACGGTAGGTAAGCCTCGGTCGCGACCAACCCCTCGGCGATCAGGGCCGCACCGCCGGTCGTCTCCATCGCGAGGCCGAGGGGAATGACTCCGGCCAGCAGGAAGATGATGTTCCACGAGACGGCGTCGTAGGCGTCCGAGGGCGATAGACAGCCGGTGACGACCATCGCGAAGACGCCGGCCAGTGCCGCGATGACTATCGAGAGCAGGTTCAACGCCGCCGCCCCCACGACGCCACACATGATCCCCACCGCGAGCGGCGTCTTCGCCGAGAGCGGGGCGAGGTCTGCCACGTCGGCCTCGTCGAGACGGTCGTACGCCCGTTCGTCGGCCACGATCAGGTCACCGGACTCGGCGTGGTACGCCATCGCCTCGGGCGGCAGGCGGATCAACAACAGATCGCCGGCCGCGAGTGTCTCCGCGTCGAGGTCCGACCGGAGCAACTCGTCGCCACGACGGATCGCGAGTACGGTCGTTCGGTGGTACGATTCGAGGCGCGTCTCGGCGATCGTTTCGCCGACGTACGCCGAGTGCTCCGGGATCACCGCTTTGGCGAGCGTGTTGTCCGTCGGCACCGCGTCGAACGTATCCTCAGTCACCGCCTCACGGACGAGATGTTTGAGCCCGTGATCGCTCCGCATTCGATTGATCGCCCGCAGGTGGCCGTTGACGACGAGAACGTCCTCGGCCGCGATCCGCTGGTCGGTGTCGGGGGCCGCGTAGACCTCCTCGCCCCGACGCACTTGGAGGACCTCGACGGCCCCGTCGAGTCGTGCGTCCAGTTCGTCGACCGTGAGCCCCACGAGCGGGGACGCCGCCCGGACCTGCATCTGTGCGAGGTGATTCTCGAGGTCGAACTCCTCGACGAGGTCGACCCCGACCGGGATGCGGGCGGGCGTGAGCCGGCGGCCGACCGTCAGCAGATACGCGATCCCGACGACGAGGATGATAGCCCCCAGTGGCGTGAACTCGAACATGCCGATGCCGTCCCGGCCCGGGATGAGTTGGCGCGCGAGATCACTGGCCAAGATGTTCGTCGACGTTCCGATCAGCGTCAGCGTGCCGCCGAGGATGGCGGCATAAGACAGCGGGAGGAGCAACGTCGACGGCGAGACGTCGCTCTCTTCGGCGAGATCCGTGATCATCGGGATGAAGACGGCGACGACCGGCGTGTTGTTGACGAACCCCGCGATGGGCCCCGTCGTTCCGACGGTCGCTACGAGCGCGCGCGCCTCGCTGCCTCGCGTGAAGTCCGCGAGGTAGATCCCGAGTCGCTGGACGATACCCGTGTTCTGAATCCCCGCGCTCAACATGTACATGGCGACGATTGTGATCGTCGCGCTGTTGGCGAACCCGGAGATGGCATCCCGCGGCGTGAACCCGATCCGGGGACCGAGCGCCGCTAGCGTGACCATGATCCCGATAGCTGTCGTGTCGTTGGGGATCACCTCCGAGACGAACAGCAGGAGAGCTACCGCGATGAGAAGGAAGATTAGTAACGCCTCGGTCGGTATCCCCGCGACAGTCATACGATACGGATGTCGGCGAGCCGAAAAAAGCTAGCCGTCCGCCGAGGGTGAGGTCGCGGCGCCGACTCACCTCGCGCCCGTGACGGGTGACACCTTGAAGCCCACCGAAGAACGGTCCACACGACGAGACGGGGCACTCAAGACGCCGCTCGGCGTACGCGGGGGTAGTGATCCGGGACTTCGTGTCGGTGCTGTTTGGCGACCCGTTTACCGTCGTGAACACGACCGGGTTGATCGCGTTCGCGCTCGTCGGCGCGGCCAAGGCGATCCGCGAGGAGTTCGACCTGTTCGGCGTCGTGGTCGTCGGACTGGCGACGGCCTTCGTCGGCGGCGTCACGCGCGACCTCCTCGTCAATAGAGTGCCGCTCGTCCTCCAGTCGCCGGCCGAGATCGGCTTGGGCCTACTGGGCGTCGGGCTGGCGGTCGTGTTGAGCCTCCGTCTGCAAGCCCCCGACCAACACGCCGTCACCGTCGTCTCGGACGCGGTCGGTCTCGCGGCGTTCGCGACGACCGGCGCCATCGTCGCGAGCGACGTCGGCACCTCGGCGTTCGGCGTCGTCGCCATCGCGACCATCAACGCGGTCGGCGGCGGTGCGTTCGCGGATATCCTCCTCGACCGATCCCCATTTATCCTGTTCGACGACTTCTACGCGAGCTGTGCGGTGGTGGGTGGCGGTACGTACTGGCTCGTGGACGGTCTCGGCGTGATCGACGGCGGTGCCGCTATCGCGTGTGCGACGGTGACCGCGGCGGTACGGCTGATCGCGGTCACCCGAAACTGGGAGGTGCCGACGGTACAGGACCTGCGGACCACAGACGAGTGATACGACTCCGACGAGGGGATCCCGGGCTGCGCCGGAAGGTTACCGTCTACGCCGTGTTCGTCCGCGCCGTCTGTGCGTGACTCGTTTCGGAGCCGCGGCCCTCGGGGTCGGAAGCGGACGGCGATTCGACGGGCGCGTCGGCGGCCAAAACGACGAGCCTCTCGGGGGCGATCCCCACTGTTTAACCCCTTCGGCGTCCGATAGCACACGATGCCAACAGCGCAGCCGACCGTCCTCCTTGTCGACGACGAAGCCGATATCGTCGACGTCTACGCTCTCGCGTTCTCCGAGGACTACAATGTCCTGAAAGCCTACGGCGGGGAGGAGGCCCTCCAGAAAGTAAGCGACGCCGACGTAGTCTTACTCGACCGTCGAATGCCGGGCCTATCCGGACAGGAGGTTCTCTCGACGATCAGGGAACGGGGATCCGAGGTTCGGGTCGCGATGGTGACGGCCGTCGACCCCGACTTCGATATCGCCGAGATGCCGTTCGACGCCTACCTGACGAAACCCGTCGAAGAGACGGAACTCCGCGAAACCGTCGACGGCCTGCTAACGCTTGCCGACTACGACGAGCAGGTGCGCGAGCGGTTCGCCATCGCGGAGAAGATGGCGGCCCTAGAGGCCGAAAAATCGCGGAGCGAACTCGCCGAAAGCGAGGAGTACCAAGAGCTGAGCGAGCGGGCGGCGGAACTCGACGCCAAGACATCGGAGACGGTCGGAGAGATGGATCCCGAGGCCTTCGAGCAGGCGGTCACAGGGATCACCGAGATAGAGGACGAGTGAACGGCCGCCGAGCGGGTGACGCGGTCAGGCGTACTTCGCCACGGCGTTCAGAATCTCGTCGAGTTCGTCGCCGTCGAGCGAGTAGCGGCCGTGGGCGAACACCGATCGGAGTTCGTCGCGGTCCTGTGGGAGAAGGTCGGCGACTTTGAACGCCGCCTCCGCGTCGACTTGGTCGAGTTCGAGGAGGTCCTCGACGAGTTCGCGGGACTCCTCGGCGTCGAGGACGGCGAAGGTGTTGGCGTGCTCGATGGCGCGAGCGAGTTCGTACCGCATCTCGCGGTCGACGTCAGCGGCACGCTCGGCTTCGACGTCGGCGAGGAGGTCCTTGACCTCCGAGACGGTGACGTACTCCTCGTCGATTTGTTCTTTGAAGATACTCATCGGACGACTCTACTGCTGGGCCTTGAGGTGGGCCGGGCGTACGATGACCGTCTTGTCCTTCCCGCCGTCGTTGATCTCGACTTTGAAGGCGCTGCCCTGCGTCCCGACCACGGTTCCCGTGTGGCCGTTGAACCGGGGGTGGAATCGGCCCTCGGGGACGCTCGGATCGATGTTGAGGTGGACTTTCTGACCGTCGTCGTACTCCTGAATCGCGCGCTGAGGGGGGGACGCACCGCGGTCCCGCGGGTCGTTCGAGAGCTTACCGCGCGTCCCGTTCAGCGGACCGTTTGAACTCGGCATTGTCGTGAAGATGAATACTGCGGTGGCGATTATAAATGGTGCGTTCCGCGGCTCAGATGCGGCCGACGTTCTCGACGCCGACGCTCTCGACGCCGTCGACGCCGGAGAACGACTCCTCGACGGCCTCGGTCCCGCCCGCGTCGTCGGGAACGATCACGGTTGGGAGCAGTGCGACCAGTCCGAACGCGACTTCGTCGCGCTCGAAGCCGTTGATCTTCGCACCCTCCGGAAGCGACGCTTCGAGTCGCTCCTGCAGGTCGTCTAGGTCGATGTCGGGACTCTCCGGCATGACCTTCATCTTCGCGGCGACCTTACCCATCCTTACGGCCCCCTGAACCCGCAGTCCGGGCACTCGTAGAGGTTGCTCTGTTTGCGACATTTCGCACAGCGGTAGATCTGCTGGCCGCAGTCCGGGCACTTGAACGAGGCGGCGCTCATCCCGGAGATGTTGATGCCACAGGAGACACATTGGCGCTCCTGCTTTCCTTCCGTCTGACTCATACAGTGACGAACCCGCTCGCGGGTTTTAATCGTTGTCTTTCGGGTTTCGGGCCACGAACCGGGGAGACGGCCACCTCGGGAACGCGACCGCGCCATCGCCAGAACCGCATCGAGTGCCGTTCGACGGGACCGGCCGGCGGCTGGCGCCGTTCGCCTCGCCGTGCGGGATCACCTCCCCATCCGAACACACACGACCAACTCCTCGAACGTACGAACCAGTGCCAACCTACGACGCGACGATAGCGGGGGCGAGCACCGCCATCAGGTGGACCCGCCGGACGCCGAGTGCCACCGGAAGCAGGCCCACGAGCGCCGCGAGCGCGAACACCGCCAGCCCCGGAACGCCCGCGAACAGGTAGGCGACGGCGACCAGCAGACACCCGGTCCCGAGCGACACGCGGGCGTAATCGAGTCGCCCGACCGTCCGGAGGTACGTGTCACCGACGGAGACGACGAGGGCGAAGCCAGCGGCGGCCGCGAGACAGGTCGCCCCGACGAGCGGGAGCAGTGGCCCGGTAGCCGAGATTCGATCCATCGCGACCATCACACCGGTGCGGGGCGACCCGAGCGCGACGAGCGCGAAGAGGGCAAACACCGTATTGGCCGTGCTGGCCCCGCTGGAGGCGACGAGAAATCCGCGTGCGCCGGACCGCCCGGGCACGGCAGGTAAGACGAGAACGGTCCCCACGGCGGCGGAGACGCCCGGGAGGTAGCCGACGAGTGCGCCTGCACCGGCGCCGGCGCTCGCCGTGCCGAGGACCGTCAGCCTGTCGAGGGTGACCGTCGGATCGGCCTGCGGCGGGACGCCGTCGCCGTCCAGCGCTTCGATCAACACGGGCGCCCCGAACAGGCCGGCGAACAGCGGCGCGAGGACGCCTCCGGCCGCGACGGGGCCGGTCGGGTCGAGGTCGAGTGTCGCCCACCCGAGGCCGGCGGCGACGACGACGGTTCCGGCCGCGGCGAGGCGGCGCCGCCAAGTGGGTTCGGTGGCGACGACGACGAGCGCCACGCCGGCCAGCACGAGGGGGAGGTGGCGCCGGAGCGTCGGGTAGACGGCCTCGACGACGTGAGTCAGGGGGACGGCGACCGGTAGTGCGACGAGGACGGCCAGCCCACTCCCGAGCGCAGAGAGGCGCAGCGCCTCGCGGCCCCGTCCGTCGAGCACCAACCGGTGTCCCGGGAGCGTGACCGCCGCCGTGGCAGGGTCCGGCACTCCGAGGGCTAGCGCCGGCACCACGTCGAGGAAGGTGTGGACCACGCCAGCCGCGAGCATGGCGGCTCCGAGAGCCAGCGGCGGGCCGGGAAGGGCGGGCACGACAGAGGCGAGCAACAGCGCGAAGTTGTTCGCGTGTAGGCCGGGCGTTAGCCCGCTACAGGTCCCGAGGGCAACGCCGACGAGGACGTAGCCGAGCGTGGTGACGCCGGCTGGCGTGACGACCCCCATCCCGTGGCGGTGGCCGCGGCATCGGGTTTCAATCCCCGGAACGACACGCGACCGACGGCCGCGGTGCTCGCGGGGGTAGTGCCCTGAAAGAATCGAAGGTTCGTAGCCGAGTCCGCCGAAGCGGTCGTGGCCGAATCAGCCGAAGAGTTCGCCGAGGCCCTCGCCGCTGGCCTCTTCGTCCTCTTCCTCTTCGTCCTCGGCGGCGTCCTCTTCCTCGGCCTCGTCGGCGGCTTCGTCGCCGTCGTCCTCGTCGTCGTCGTCGCTACCCGCGGCGCCACCGGCGGCGCCGCCGGCGGCGGGCGCGGCAGCGGCCGTATCGATGGCGTCCTCGATGTCGACGTCCTCGAGGGCGGCGACCAGCGCCTTCACGCGGGACTGCTCCACGTCGACGCCAGCGGCCTCTAGGACCGCGGTCACGTTGTCTTCGTTGATCTCTTCGTCGTTCTCGTTCAGGATGAGTGCTGCGTAAACGTATTCCATTGTTTGTCTCCGTAGTTAGCCGAACATCGCGCCGAGACCCTCACCGGCGTCGCCGCCGTCGTCGTCGTCGTCGTCCGTGTCGGGGTCGGTGTCGGCGTCCGCGTCGTCTTCGTCGCTCGATTCCTCGTCAGCGTCGGTCTCCTCGTCGGCCTCCGGCGTCGCCGCGGGCGCGTCCACGCCGCGAAGCTCCTCCGGGAGTGCCTCGTCGTCGTCGATGTGCGCCGCGAGGGCGCGTACCTGGCTGTCGGCCTGTGCCACGAGGTCCGGCATCAGCTCGGGGTCCTCGATGGCGGCGTAGAGTCCCACCGACTTTGCTTCGCCGGCCGCCGCGGCCAGCAGCGTGCCCGCGGTGCGGGCGGTCGGGTAGGCCGCGTTGACCGAGAGGTTGCGCGCGGCGGCCGCGGCCGACTCCACGTCGGCACGGTACTCGTCGACGTCGATAGCGAGTTCGTCGGGTTCGAACAGGACGCCCTCGGAGAAGACCGCCCGGAGGTCGAGCCCGACTTCCTTGGGCTCGATGCCCAGTTCGCCGAGAACGTTCGCGAGTCCGTCGCTGACCTCCTCGCCGGTCTCGAGGACCGTCGAGTCGGCGGTCACCTTGATCGAGCCGTCCATGATGCGGGCTTCCGCGCCCACCTGCTGGAGTTCGCCGAC
>ENA-ORCS01000705-ORCS01000705.1-marine-metagenome-genome-assembly--contig:-NODE-705-length-18918-cov-3.858075_pt1 | contig 18918 bp, 18 predicted proteins | sample MGYA00237781_ERZ508513 | MGnify/ENA primary metagenome ERZ508513 (study PRJEB26184, sample SAMN06268793) | marine metagenome | isolation source: Eden Landing Ponds, San Francisco, CA, USA | place...
ACTTCGTCGACGCCTACGAGCCGTTCTACGAGATCAATCGCGACGCGCTCCAGTACGCCCTGGACGTGATGGGCGCGGACGTTTCCACTGCCGAGCGCGACGAGATCCTCGCCGTCTACCACGAACTCGACGTCTTCGAGGACGTCCGCGAGAGCCTCGAAAGACTGTGGGAGGCGGGTTACGACTGTTATGTCCTCTCGAACGGGAATCCCGAAATGCTCGAATCGCTCGTCGACCACGCCGACATCGCCGACCTCCTCACCGACACGATAAGCGCAGACGAGATTCAGGTGTTCAAACCCCACGTCGACCTCTATCGCCACGCCGCCGAGCGGACCGACACACAGGTGGGTGAGATCGTACACGTCACAGCGCTCTGGTTCGACGTCATGGGCGCCCAGCACGCCGGCATGCAGGGAGTGTGGGTCGACCGGAAAGGGACACCGTGGGATCCGTTCGGCCCCGAACCCGACCTGACCGTCGAGGGACTCGACGAACTGGCCGACGCGCTCGATGCCTGAGTCGCGACTTCGACAGCCAGTCGACGAACCGTTCGGACAGTCTGTTCGCTCTTTGTGCCCACTTTTTACTGCGGGGGGGTATCCTCACTCGCGCCTTCGGCGCTCGTTGCGGGTACCCCCCGTTGCAAAAACGTGGGGAAAACTGCCGGACTGCTCGCTCCCGACGGTCGCTCGGCGGATACTGGTGTGTTATGTCTCTCACCTCTACCTATCGATCAAACCAGAGCAGAAACAGGACACAGACAGTACCACTGGTGGGACAGGGGTCGAGCGCCGTACCGAGTCACCGACCCCTCGGACCCCGAACAGTTTTGCCGGGTGCCGACGAAACCCGGGCCTATGAGCGAGCACGGCGTGGACAAACGAGAGCGGGAGTCACGCGCCGAGATCTGGCGGCGTATCTTCCCGAGGAGACGCCCGTGGGCGAGCTGGATATCGCCTTCCTCTCGCGCTTCGAGATCACCGGCGGCAACATCAAGAACGTCGCGCTGACGGCCTCTTTTTTCGCGGCTGACGACGAACGGGACGGCGGGACGAAGACAGTCGAGATGCGCCACGTCGTGCGGGCACTCAGACGGGAGCTACAGAATAGGGGGAGACTCGTGAACCCGGAGGAGTTCGGCGAGTACCGGGACCTGGTCGGGTGAGAGGCAGCCACTATCCCCGAGAAACCGGACAGTCACTCGACGTCGACCGACTCCTCGTCGACGCCGGTCACTCGCCAGTCGTCGTCTCGTTCTTCGAGTTTGACGACCGTCCGTCGTTCGTTCCCGACGCCCTGGCCGCGCACGAGCACCGGTCCGCCGTCGCGTTCGTCGAGGCGCCAGGCGCCGATCCGGACGGTGCCGTCGTCCTCGCGAAAGGCCTCACCGCTCCGGATGGGACGCAGTTCCGACCCGTCCAGCGCGTGTGGGTTGTAACTGACGTACCGGACGACGGCCGCGCGGATCGCCTCGGCCATCTCGGTCACAGTCTCCCTCCCGTTCGTCCGGCCCCGGATCGGTCCCCGTGTCCACGAGATAGCTCGCCGTCCATACGGTGGCGTTCGACGCTGGCCCGATAGGTGTCACGCTCGCGACGGCCGCGAGTCACGGCGCTACCCGAACGCACCGCCCCGGCCACTCACCCGAACGAGTAGTGTTCGTCGTCGACACCGGTCACCTGCCAGTCGCCGTCGCGTTCTTCGAGGTGGACGACGGTGAGTCGCGAGGGGCCGCCTCGCTGTTTCACGAGTACGGTACCGCCGGGTACACCGGGGACAGAGCGCTTCAGTCGAGTCAGGCCGGGCCTCGCAGTCCCGGCCGCGCTTGACGGCCTGGTTGCCGACCGAGCGATGGAGCGACGCGACGGGACCGCGGACATCCCCTCGACTGCGGACGTCCAGGCAGTCGAGAGCGACGTCGAACCCGTCGAGGAGGGCGGCAACGAACTCGTCGTCACGCTCCAGACAGCGGCGTTCGTTCTCCTCGGTGTCATGGGAGTCGCCCTCGCGTTCACCAGCGGCCAGTCGCTCATTGGCGTCGGATTTCTCGTCTTCTCGATCCTACCAGCCGTCCTCTCCTGGCTGGTGAATTGAGGCCGGGTTCGCCACGGTTGGGGGAGGTCAGCGGGTATCGTCTTCGGGTGCCGGAAGCGGCCTTTTCTCGTCGTGAGAGTGCTATCACCGATTTATCTGCCGTGTTGAATAGCGCCCTCTGAGGCGGGGCGAAGCGACTCTGATTGTGAGACTGCGCGGGGAGGCGACCGACGAACCCGAATCCTGACCGACCGTCACGAACTCGGGGTAGTGGCACCGCAATCAGGAAGTACGCGCAGTCCCTGCGTGGTGTATGGCACCGGTCCCGTGGCCCGCGCTCGCGTCGTTCCTCGCGGCCGCCGGGACCGTGGCACTCGTCGCGTATCTGCGGCGCCACCGGGGCAAGCCCGGCGCGGACTGGTTTCTCGCGAGTCTCTCCTGTCAGGGGCTCATGAGCCTCGCCTACGGCGTCGCGCTGCTGGTCGCGAACCCGACCCTGCGCTGGGCGCTCGAAGCCGTCGTCTGGACCACGATCGCCGGCACCGGCGTCTACTTCGTTCTCTTCGTGACCGCCTACACCGGCCGCGCTCGACTCCTCGACGGCTGGCGACCGGCTATCGCGGCGCTGCCGGCCGTCGTCGGGGGCATCGTCGTCACGAACCCCTATCACCACATCGCCTGGCGCGGGTACCAGGCCGACCCGGTCGCGGGGATGACGACCGTCTCCTACACCATCCAGCCGGTCGCGCTCGCGCTCATGACCGCCGGCATCCTCGCTATCGGCGTCGGAAGTCTCCTGCTGTTCGACACCGTCGTCAGTTACGGCCCGCTCTATCGCGGAGAGGCCGTCGCCGTCGGGTTGAGCACGCTCCCGCCGCTCGCGGCGTTGCTCGTCTGGGCCTACGGCCTCGGCCCCGTCCCCGAACTCAACTTCGCGACGGTCATGTTCCTGCCTCACATCGCGCTCGACGCCTACGCGTTCGCCGGGAGCGACATGTTCGAGTTCCACCCCGCGACCCGTCGCGCCGGGGAACGAGCGGCCATCGACGACCTCGGCACACCCGTCGTCATCGTCGACGAACAGGCGCGGGTCGTCACGCTCAACGCTGCGGCCGAATCGGCCTTCGGCGTGGACAAGACGGCGGCGCTGACGCGTCCCCTGGCCGACCTGCTCGGGGTGGACGACTTCGACTCGACCGCGGAACCGACAGCGGCCGACGGCGGGACCGACGCCGACAGTCCGGGACAACGGGACGGCGACGACGCCGCGAATCTCGACGGTGACGACACGGTCACGGTCCGGCGCGAGGGGAGTCAGTCGGTGTACGCGGTCACGTCGACGCCGCTGACGGGTGCGAACGACACGCACGTCGGGGACACGGTCGTCTTTCAGGACGTCACCGCCGAGCGTCAGCGCGAACAGCGTCTCAACGTCCTGAATCGTGTCCTCCGGCACAACCTGCGCAACGACATGACCGTCGTCAGGGGGTTCACCCAGGCGGCCGCCGGTCGGGTGGCCGACGAGGAGGCCACCGGGATGCTCGACCGGGCGACCGACGCCGCCGACGACCTGGTGGCACTCGGCGAGAAAGCCCGCGAGGTCGAACGGGTGCTCGACCGCGACGGCACCACCGAACGCGTCGAACTCGGGCCGCTCTTCGACCGCGTGGTCGCTGACCGCCGAGGCGAGGACGACGACGCGACGGTGACCGTCGCCGCGGGCGACCTGTCGGTCAGGACCGACCCGCCGGTGCTGGAGACGGTCGTCGGCGAATTGCTGGAGAACGCGCTCGCACACGCCGGGAGCGAGCCGAGAATCGAACTCGCAGCCGAGCGTCGCGCCGACACCGTCGCGATAACGGTCTCCGACGACGGCCCCGGCATCCCCGACCACGAGCGGGCGGCCATCGACGCGGGCGTCGAGTCGGCACTCGAACACGGGAGCGGGCTCGGCCTCTGGCTGGCCAACTGGGGCGCGGCGTCGCTGGGCGGCAGTCTCGTCCTCGACTCGGACGCCGACGGGACGACCGTGTCGGTCGAACTCCCGGCGGTGACAGAGAACAGGGGCGACGAGAACGGCGAGCAGTAGGTTCGCTCCTGCGCCGGTTCGCCTGCGTCGGAGAACGCGTTCGCTATACGCTGGCGTAGCCGGCCCCGGACTCCTCGTCGAGCAGGCGCTCGGCCTCGGCGACGCTAGAGGCCGTCTCGCCGCTGTAACCCACCTCTTTCGAGCGACGGTCGAAAGCACGGACGACGACCTGACTCGTGTCTTCGTCGACGACGCGGACCACGCGGTCGACGCCGAGTTCGACGAGTTCGCCCTGGGCACGCTTGATCGGTTTGGCCGCCTCGGGCGATGGCGGGGCGAAACCGCTCAAATCGTTGATAATGTCGAACCCACCACGGAGGCGGTTGGCTGCGTCGACTGCTTCGTCTGCCGCTTTTTCGACGTCGTCGCGCTCCATACGGCCGGTGAGTGTGAGGTACAGTCGGTTGTTTGGAACGTCAGCTTCGGCTTCGAACATGATAATTACAACGGGCCAGTCGGGCCTAACAGTGACACCTAACAGTGTCGGTGTCGGCGCCGGTGACGGACGGGAGGAGAAAGTTCTCTCGTGTCCGGTCGCCGTCGGGGTCGGGCAGGGAACCCCTACTCGACGCAGCGCTCGACGAAGTTCCGGAGGATACGCAGGCCAGTCTCACCGGATTTCTCGGGGTGGAACTGCGTGCCGAAGACGTTGCCGCGGTCGTTCGCGACGATGGAGGCGAAGTCGGTACCGTACTCGGAAGTGGCGACCACGGCGTCGGGGTCGTCGGGCACCGCGTAGTAGGAGTGGACGAAGTAGGCGTACTCGCCGTCGACGCCGTCGACGAGCGGGTGGTCGCGCTGGACGTCGAGTTCGTTCCAGCCCATGTGGGGGACGGTCAGGTCCCCACCGAAGCGGACGTTCTCACCCGGGATCAGGGCCAGGCCCTCGGCGTCGCCCTGGCCGGCGTGGTCGGCTTCCTCGCTGGTAGTCAGGAGCATCTGCATCCCGAGACAGATGCCGAATATCGGCGTGCCCGCCTCGGCGGCGTCGACGAGCGCATCCCTGAACGGGCCGGCGTTGTCCATCCCCTCGGAGAAGGCGCCGACGCCAGGGAGCACGACGCCATCGGCCGTGTCGACGGCCCCGGGGTCGTCGACGAGTTCGACGGCCGCGCCGGCGCGTTCGAGGCCACGGGTGACACTGCGGAGGTTCCCCAGTCCGTAGTCGACCACGACTACCTCGGCCGCGACCTGTCGCGTGCTCATACGCGACTTACGAGGACCCCGGTGAAGTCGCTTTCCGTCGGCGCCAGTTCTGCCCAAGAGGGGTCCGTACTGGTCGCGACGTCACTCCTTCACCGAACCCGACCGTAACACCGAATGTTGCTGTATCGTCGCCGCTCCAGCGGTATTCCGGCGCCGTCTTCCGTAAATATACAATAAGTTTCATATTTCAATTACATTCACAGTAGTTGCGGTCGTGCCGTAGCGTATGAAACTGCGTTCGCTCACACCGGGGTCGTTCCCGGGGGGACAGGACAGGGGAACGGAGTCGGCCGCCCGGGTCGCGGTCCGCGAGTTCGTCCCGGTGGTGCTGGTGCTCGTGGCGGTGGACGTCTCGACCGACGGGAGAGTCCTCGGGACGCTGACGGTGGTGCCGGACCTCTCGGAGCCGGTGCCGGCCGCGGTGTACGTCTACGCCTTCCTCGGTGCGGGGGCGTACGCGATGACGAGCCTGGCGTTCAATCCCAAGGAGTCTATCGTCGAGACCTACCGGCTGACCTACCGGATGGTCGGCGCGCTCCCGCTCGGCGCGGGGGTGTACGTCCTCGCGACGCAACTCGGCGTCTCCGAGGTGACGGCGCCCGTCGCCGGTGTCGCCTTCCTCTCGGGGCTGTACGTCCGACTGGCGCTCAGGCGGCTGGGCGACCTCGCCGAGAAACTGTACGGTGGCGACCGGACGCGCCAGCCCTTCGAGACGGCACGCCATCGTCGAACGACCAACGCGAACGTCCGGCGGTGCTGGCGATACGTCGCGACGACCGACCTCCCGCCGGAGGACCGACGGCCCGCAGTCGGACTGCTCGAACGCGCCGAGGCCATCACCGGCGACGAGGACGCGACCTACCAGGAACTCGCGCGTGCTCACGAACTCAGTGACCGAGCGGTACGGGAACTCGGGCTGTCGAGCGGCGGCGACGCCGGGAACGATGCGGTCGAGGACCGAGCGACGGGCGACCGGGCGGTCGACGAGCGGTCGGGAACCGGGGACAGTGGAGGCGCCGATGGGCGCGAGAACGACGGCACGCGGGCGAGTGGGGCGGGGACCCGCGGTTGATCACTCCCAGATATCGTCGACGGCGCGGGCCCCGGCGAGTCCCTGTCCGTTCGAGACGACGAGCCCGTGGCTGTCGTGGCGCCAGGGTTCGCCGTCGAGGTCGGTGACGGTGCCGCCAGCCTCGGTTACGAGGAGCCCCCGCTATCGAGTCCCAGGCGTTGGGCGTCCGGTTGGTGAACGTCGCGTCGAGCGCACCGGGGTCGACCATCGAGAATCGCCGTCACTCCCTGTTGCTGGTGGACGCACCGTCTTCGATCACACGACTCCCGGCCGGCATCGCGTGCGGTTTTCGGATACGTCCCACTCGCGGCTGCGGGTGCTGCCGACACCCTCACGCCGAAGGCCCCCTGGACCCAACCGCGGACGATGCCAATAGAGGACCTGCCGCGGGTCGGACTCGGGACCTTCTCCGAGGACGACCGCGACCAGTGGCGCGAGAACGTCCGGACCGCACTCGAGGTCGGCTACCGGCACGTCGACACCGCACAGGGGTACGACAACGAGCAGTACGTCGGCGCCGGCCTCGGGGACGCCGACGTCGACCGCGAGGACGTCTTTCTCGCGACGAAAGTCTCGACGGCGAATCTCGCCGGCGACGACGTGCTCGCGTCGACCCGCGAGAGTCTCGACCGCCTCGGCGTCGGCGTCGTCGACCTGCTGTACGTCCACTGGCCCCACGACACCTACGACCCGGAATCGACGCTCCCGGCCCTGGACCGCCTCCGCGAGGAGGGGCGTCTCGAACACGTCGGGCTCTCGAATTTCACGCCCGAACTGCTCGACGAGGCACTCGACGAACTCGACGCCCCACTCGCCGCCCACCAGGTCGAGTATCATCCCTTCCTCCCGCAGGAACGACTCCGCTCTCACGCCCGGGAACACGACTACTGGCTGGTCGCCTACTGCCCGCTCGCACAGGGAGCGGTGCTCGACGATCCCGTGATCGGTGATATCGCCGAGAAACACGACACCACCCCCGCAACGGTCTCGCTGGCGTGGCTGCTCTCGAAGGACAACGTGGCAGTCATCCCGAAAGCGAGCAGTCGAGAACACATGGAAGCGAACCTCGCAGCCCGCGAGCTCGCACTCGACGCCGACGACATCGACCGTATCGACGCTATCGACCGGCAAGAACGGGTCATCGACCCGTCGTGGGCGCCCTGGAACCGGTAGATAGCCGACAATCAGTGCTCGCGCGTCGGGGATCTCCCGGGAACGGTCAGCAAAGGTCCGCGGTCCGTTCGGCGGCCAGTTCGAGTGTGTCGAGCGGGTCTTCGCCCTCGTACTCGTAGACCAGCCAGTCGCTGTCGTTGCGCTCGACGGCGTCGGCGACGGCGGAGAGGTCCAGGTCGCCGTCACCGACCGGGACCGATTCGTCGGCCCCGAGGTCGTAGTCTTTCAGGTGGACGAGCCGGGAGCGCTCGCCGAGCGAGCGCAGGCGGGCGGCGGGGTCGTCGCCGGCCGCGAGCGCCAGTCCCAGGTCGAGTTCGATCCCGAACGCAGTCGCGTCGATGAAGGCGTCGAACCCGGTGATACCGTTCAGTTCGACGTACTCGTGGTCGTGGTTGTGATAGTGCAAGGTCATCCCCCGTTCGTCGAGTCGGTCTTCGAGGGCCGCGAGGCGGTTCGCGGCGTCGACGACCGCCCGCCGCGACTGGAAGTGTTCGGCGTCGAGCCACGGGACGACGACGTTCTCGACGCCCAGTTTTTCGTAGCGTGTGACCGTCTCCTCGAAGTCGTCTTCGAGCGCGTCGATGCCGACGTGAGCGCCAGCGACGTCCAGTCCGGTGGCCTCCAGCGTCTCGACGACGTCCTCGGGGTCGGCCTCGGTGACACGGTAGGCGAACTCGACACCCGCGAACCCGGCGTCGGCGACGAGTTCCAGCACCTCGGTGAACGGGCGGTCGACGTTCCGGAGCGTGTACAGCTGGATCGCGGCCTCGGTCATGGTCCCAGCCTCCGCACGCACGCCCAAAGCCGTTCCCGTTCCGGACTCTGGCCGTTCCCGTTCCACCCCTCGCCGGTACCGGCATCCCGCGGGGGCCGTCGGTGGCTTTTCGACGTCCGCGTCCGACGCCCGGGTATGTCTGGCTCGACAGACTCCGACGAGTTGCCCGCCGTCTCCCGTCTCGACCGCCGAGCGGAGTTGCCAGACCCGTTCGAAACGCTGGACAGTGAACCCGTGGAGAGTCACGAGGACTGGGAGCACCGCCGGACGGAACTGAAACGCCTCTGTCGACACTACGTCTACGGCTACGCGCCCGAACGGCCCGAAATCGACGTAACGGTCGAGCGAACCGAGGGCGCCCTCGACGGGGCGGCGACGCTGACCGAAGCGACGCTTTGCTTCGCCGACCTGCCCGAGGACGCGCCGTCTCTCACGCTCGCCGTGTTCTTTCCTGCCGACCGTGACGGTCCGGTCCCGACTGTGCTCGGGCTCAACGCATTCGGCAATCACGCCGCCGTCCCTGACGAGGCGGTGACGATACCACCGGCTGCCGAGGAACACGGTGGGGACGAGCGCGGCGCCATGGAGGACTACTGGTGTGTCGAGTACGTCCTGGAGCGGGGGTACGGCTTCGCGACCTACCACTGTGCGGACGTCGACCCGGACGACGACGCTGTGGCGGGTGTTCGCCCGTACTTCGACGACGAGTTGCCGGGACCGCCGGGCACGGAGTGGGGCACGCTCGCCGCGTGGGCCTGGGGGCTCCAGTGCTGTGTCGACTACCTCCGGAGCGACGACGCGGTCCGCAGTGAGGCGATCGCTGTCCTCGGCCACTCCCGATGCGGGAAAGCGGCCCTCCTCGCGGGCGCGACCGACGAGCGGATCGGCCTCGTGGCCCCCCACCAGTCGGGGACGGGCGGGCTGGCGCTCGCACGCGAGAACGGTCAGGAGTCGGTCGGCGACATCACCGAGATGTTCCCCAACTGGTTCGCGGACACCTTCTCGGCGGCCGCGGGACAGGTCGAGCGACTCCCCGTCGACCAGCACCTCCTCGCCGCGCTGGTCGCGCCCAGACCCCTGATCGACACGGAAGGCGCCCGCGACTACTGGGCCAACCCCGGGCGCGCCCTCGACTGCCTGCAGGCCGCCGACCCCGTCTACGAGTTCCTCGGCGTCGAGGGACTGACTGGGAACGAACCGCTCTACGGTGACGACGAAATCAGCGAGGAGACCGTCGGGCGACTCCTGCAGTACCGCCGCGAGACCGAACACACGCTGAACCGCGGCTACTGGGCGGCGATACTCGATTTCGCCGACGTCCACTTCGAGAGCTGAAGAACGACTCTCGTGGCTCGTTCGGCGACTGCCGTGTCCCAGTCGGTGACTGCCGTGTCCCGGTCGGCGACTGTCGTGGTTGGGTCAGCGGGCGACCATCCTGGCTCTGTATCGCCCGGATCGTCCCGTTTCACTCTTCGCTGGCGCGGTCGCGCAGGCGGTCGATCCGGCGGGTCAGCGGCGGTTCCATCCGACGGAGAGCGGCGAGTCGACCCCAGTCCATCGGCGCGTCGTTGAGGTCGGCGAACGATTCGAACGTCGCCTCGACGGTCTCGCGGTCGGTCCGTGCGACAGCGTAGTCGTCGGCACGGTAGACCAGGCGCTGGCCCGCCCACAGCGCGACGGCGCCGACGCCCACCGCGGCGAAGACGCCGACCGCGTCGCTCGTCCCGGGGACCGAGACGACGTCGAGGAGGAGCGCGGCCGCCGAGCCGAGCGTCGCTGTCACGACCGTCATCCGGGCTTCGAGATGTAACGAGCGGGCACGACCGGCCTGGAGCGCCAGACACCCTCGCAGGTGCTCGTCGTCGAGTTCCGCGAGCAGGTAGTCCGCGACGAACAGGTGACGGCGTCCGGGGACGCCGCGGAGAAACGCCGTCGCCTGCTTCGCGTCACCGGTCCGGAGCACCCGCACGCCCGCGGGGTCGAGCCCCACGTCCCTACAGAGGCGGTCGAGGCGTGCGCGCTCGTCGTCGGTCGGCGCCCGCGTCGGCTGGAGCAGGCGGATCAGCCAGGGCGACCCGACGACGATAGCCGCGACGACGGCCGCCAGGGTGGCGAGAAAACCGGCGCCCGAAGCGATGTCGGATCCGAGCGCCACCGTTCCGCCGACCAGGACGACGACGACTGCGAGCGCGCCGAATAGGTATCGGGCGAGTCGGATCGTGACCGTGACCGCCGAGAGTTCGACGTCACGGAGCGCTTTGACCGCCGGAAACGCACCGAGATAGCCGCCGATGACCGCGACGACTGGCGCCGCGAAACCGACGACGAGCACGACAGCGCGTGCGACGGCAGTCCCGCCCGGGATCGCGTCGGCGACACTGCCCAGCAGGTCGAACCAGCCGGCGACGGCCATCGCCACGAGTGCGAGGAGGGAGACGACCGGCAGACCGAACCTGAACGCCCGGCGGATCCGGGAGAGCGCGCGCGTCGCGTCGTCGCTGTCGCGGTGTCGACGTCCGTAGAGGTAGAAGACACCGGCACCGAGAGCGGTCGACCCGGCCAGCGCACCGAGCGATCCAGCGACCTGCACCGAGGCCTGCAGGACTGGCAACACCACCGTCGACGGCTGGAGGAGGGCGGACATGTGCGCCGGTCCGACCGCGACCGGCAAAACGTTTCCGAGACTGACAGCTCCGGGGACGAGTCCGCTCGGCGTTCGAGCCGACCCTCAGGTTTCGACTCGTGTGGCGAACAACCGGCACGCGAGGGGGTCGACCGTCAGCGTCTTTCACGTCCCGCTCGTCCTCCCGCTACTGAATGTCGCGTCTGAGTAGCGTCGGTCGGACGGTCGACGGACTCCGCGGCGGCGGGCGCGGGTGGCTGCTCGCGTCGGTCGCGCTGGGCTGGTTTCTCGTCCTCGGGATGCGCTTCGTCGTCCCGGGTATCCTCCCCACGATCACGGAGGATTTCACCGTCTCCGCCTCGGAGGCGGGCCTCGCGGTCACGGTACTGTGGGTGACCTACGCTATCATGCAGTTCCCGGCGGGGCTGTTCGCCGATAGACTCGGTGAGCGGGTCCTGCTGGTCGCGGCGCTGTTCGTCTCGGCGGCCGGTCTCGTCAGTTACGTGTTCACCCCGACGTTCGCGCTGTTCGTCGTCGCGACCGGGGTCTTCGGGCTCGGGAGTGGACTCTACGGCCCGCCGCGGGGCACCATCGTCTCGAAAACCTACGACGAGAACGACGGTGCCGCCTTCGGACTCATGCTCGCGGCCGGGAGCGTCGGCGCGGCGGCACTACCCGCGGCGGCCGGCGTCGCCGTCGGTGCCGTGGGCTGGCGGGTGGCTATCGGCGTCGTCGCACCCGTCTTCGTCCTCGCCGCGGTCGCCGTCTGGTTGGCAGTCCCGGATTCACGCGTTCGCACCGACGGCGACGGTACCGACGCCACGAGCCAGTCCGGGGTCTCGACGCGCGAGGCGGTCCGGGCGGCCGCGGTCGCCGTCCGAAACCGCCGGATCGCGCTCGCTGTCGCCGGCGCGACGCTCATGCTCTTTGCCTTCCAGGCGGCGACGGCCTTCCTCACGACGTATCTCACCGAGGTCGGGACCTTCTCCCAGGGCACCGCGGGCGCCGTCCTGGGCGTGCTCTTTCTGGTCGGTGCCGTCTCGCAGTTCGCCGGCGGCGGCCTCGCCGACCGCTTCGGGACGCCCCGTGTCCTGTTCGGTATCGGCGCCCTGAGCGTCGTCCCGCTGGCGGCGCTCCCGCTCGTCGAGGGGCGACTCGCACTCGCCGCCGTCGGCGCGCTGATCGGCGTCCGGATGAGCATCGGCCCCGTCTCGAACGCCTACATCGTCGACCTCCTCCCCGACGATATCCAGGGCACTGCCTGGGGGGCGCTCCGGACCGGCTTTTTCGTCGTCGGCTCGTTCGGGTCGACGGTCGTCGGCTACATGGCCGACGCCGGCTACTTCGACGTCGCTTTCTACATGCTCGCCGCTATCACCGCTGTCGGCGCCGCTATCTACGTCTTCCTGCCCGAACGGCCCTCGTCGTGAGTGCCGGAACGATGGACCGAGACGGGACGGTCCAGGGTCGTCGCCGTCCGGAAACGGTCGACGCCAATCGCTCTCAGAGATGGCTCCCGCCGTCGACCCACAGTACCTCGCCGGTGACGTAGGCCGCACCGTCGCTCGCCAGATAGCGATAGGCGTCCGTGAGGTCGCTGGGTCGGCCCGCCCGCGTCGGCGGTTCCCGACCCTCGCCGACGTCTTCCCCGGCGCGCTCGGACCACCCCTCGGTGATCTCGGTCGCGATGGGACCGGGCGCGACGGCGTTGACTCTGATACCGTGCTGGGCGAGTTCCAGCGCGGCGCTCTGGGTGAGCATCTTGACCGCGCCCTTGGTCGTCGCGTAGTGAGAGTGCTCCCACTCGGCGGACGCCGAGGTGGTCGAGGCGGTGTTGACGACCGACCCTGGCTCGCCGCGGTCGATCATGTCCCGGGCGGCGGCCTGCGTGCCGAAGAAAGCACCCCGGGCGTTGACCGCGTGGAGTCGGTCGTACTCCTCGGGCGTGACGTCCAGAAACTCGCGGCTGACGTGGATCCCGGCGTTGTTGACCATCACGTCGACGCCGCCGAACTCGCGGGCGCCCCCGACGACCGACTCGATCTCGTCGACGTCCGAGACGTCCGCCTCGACGTAGATGCCCCGCCCCTCGGTTTCGTCGGCGATGGCCTCGTGCGTGGGCGTCTGGGTGTCCCCGGCGGCGGCGTCGGGGTTCCTGTCTTTCGGCTCGGCGCGCACGTCGGCGTTGATCACGGTGGCGCCGGCCTCGCCGAAGCCCAGCGCGACCGCGCGCCCGATGCCCGAACTCGCGCCCGTCACGATAACTGTCTCGTCGGCGAAATCCGCAGTGATCGTTCCCATATTCGTGGCTCAGCGGCCCCGCGCAACGGTCTTTCGGTCGCGGAACTGCAGTGACGCGTTCGCTCGCGTTACCCCGTCCCACGCGAGGGGAACGTAGTTGGCTACCCTGCGTGACCTCTGGCTGTCATGACCGACCACACGTTCGCGTCGCTCGAACCCGACAGGCTGGAGGGGGACATTGCTAGAACGGGCGTCGAGAAGGGGCGTCTCCGGAACGGCCGTCGAGGGACGTCGCCGGAGCAGGTTTCGAGAAGGGCCGCCAGACGAGGCGTCGACCGCACTCGCTAGCTTTTTCCGGGCGGTAAGTCAACTGCGGGCATGCCCTGTCTCGTCGTCGTCTGCGGGTTGCCGGGCGTCGGGAAGTCGACGGTCGCGGCCGAGATCGTCGACCGTCTCGGCGGCGAACTCCGTCGAACGGACGCGGTCCGCAAGGGGATACGTGCCGACCCGCGCTACGACCGCGAGGAGTCCCGCCGCGTCTACGCCCGGATCCTCGACGAGGCCCGCGACGACCTGGCCGCCGACCGGAACGTCGTCCTCGACGGCACGTTCCAGCGTGCGCGCCACCGCGAGTGGGTGCGTGACCTCGCCGACGCCGTCGACTGCGAGTTCGAACTCGTGAAAGTCACCTGCGACGAGTCCGTCGCCGTCGAGCGAGTCGCCGCCCGGGACCTCGATAGCGAACTGAGCGACGCCTCGCTAGACACCTACTACGAACTGATGGAGTCGTTCGAGGAGATCTCGTTGCCCCACGTCCGTATCGACAACTCCCGGTCGGAAGCGGCCATGGAATTGCAGGTCGAACGCTGGTGTGACCACCTCCACACGCGGTGATCCGAGCTCTCAGCGCACGGTAATCGGGGACCCATGTCGCGGTGACCCGGGGCCTCAGTGCACGGTAATCGGAGACCCGTGTTGCGGTGGTCGAGTGACGGCGAACCGGGGGTAGCGCAGGGTCCCCCCCCGAGGTCCGATACTGTTCGTCCCCCTACTCTGCGTCGTCGCTCTCGTCGGTCAACGCTTCGTCGGTGTCCAGAAACCCGTGGTACGGACAGACGTACTCGTCGCGGATCAGCTGTTCGTCCACGATCCCGAGACCGAGTGCGTCCAGTTCCTTGCTGATCCGGTTGAGGTCGTCGTGGTCTTTCCCGATGGCGTTTACGTAGACGTTTCGTTCCCCGGTCATGATCTCGCGGACGGCCGTCACACCCGAGATGTCCCGCGCCGCGTTCGCGAGTTCGTCGCGTTCCGGAACCGGAGCTGTACAGATGATCTTGGTGTACAGCGGGTAGCCGGCGAGGTCGTAATCGATGTCGATGTGGTACCCGCGAATTATCCCGCTCTCTTCTAACTTGTTGAGGCGAGTCCGAACTGTACTCGACGACAGTCCGAGTTTCTCCCCGATATCGGTAGATGACGTCGCCCTCGCGTCTTGCTGGAGGTAGTACAGAATGTGTCTGTCGACGGAATCCAGTTCTCCCTCTTTCATCGACGATAGATATCGACGCGCTGGCTGAAGATAGTTTTGTCCCGGAGCGACGGTCCTGTCTACTCGTCGTTCGTCCGGTGTTCTCCCTGTAAGATCATGACGATATTTGCCCCTGGTGCCACTTTCATTGACGATTCGTCAAAATAACCCGCTAGTTTATTGCTATACGTCTCCAACATACGTTCGAGACCGAGCAGGTCGACACCACGATACCAGATCATCATGAGTTCGATTCGATCCAGAGAAACTGACCCGCCGACTGACGTCGAAGACTCCACGTACTACGTTCTGGGCGACGACCACGTGGGCAGGGCGATCGCCGAACAGTTACACGAGAACAGTTACCGGGTTACCGTCGTCGGAGAGTCACAGGGCCCGACTGACTTTCCAGGGTTCGCCGGCAATCCGTCGGCAGTCGACGTCCTCTCGGAGTTGGGGATGGGAGCCACGTCGACAGTCGTCGTCGCGACCCGTTCAGACCGGCGAAACCTGCTCATCGCACAACTCGTCAACGCTCACTTCGACGTTTCGCGGATCGTCGTGTTAGTCAACGATCCCGACCGAACAGCTCTCTTCACAGAGGCGGGTCACGAACCGGTCTGTGTGACGACCGTCCTGTCGAGGGCAGTCGGTGAGGTCGTATGAAGGAACTGGAGCGCGACCTCGGTCTTCCGTCGGTCTTCGCGATCAGCATCGGCGCGATGATCGGGAGTGGCATCTTCATCTTGCCGGCCCTCGCGCTCGGGATCGCGGGGCCAGCAGTGATACTCGCATACGCGCTCGCCGGCGTACTCGTCGTCCCGGCGGCGCTCTCGAAATCCGAGATGGCGACCGCGATGCCGGAGGCCGGCGGGACGTACATCTACATCGAACGCGGGATGGGGCCGCTGCTGGGAACCATTGCCGGCGTCGGCACGTGGTTCTCCCTGTCGTTCAAGGGGGCACTCGCACTCGTCGGGGGTGTGCCGTATCTCCTCCTGTTGTTCGAACTCCCGCTGAAAGCGGTCGCACTGGGACTCGCCGCGGTGTTGATACTGATAAACGTCGTCGGCGCGAAACAGACGGGGCGCCTGCAGGTCGCTATCGTCGTGGTCATGTTGGCCGCACTCGGGTGGTTCGCGGCCGGGAGCGCACCCGGCGTCCAGTCGGCCAACTACGCTGGCTTCTTCGACGCTGGTGTCGGCGGCCTCCTCGCCGCGACGGGACTAGTGTTCGTCTCCTACGCCGGCGTGACGAAGGTCGCGAGCATCGCCGAAGAGGTGGAAAACCCGGGCCGCAACATCCCGCTCGGGATCCTCGGGTCGCTCGCGTTCACGACGGTGCTGTACGTCGCGGTCGTCGCGGTGATCGTCGGTGTGACAGACCCGGGGAGCGTCGCGGGGTCGCTGACGCCGGTGGCGGTCGCCGCGGAGGTCACACTCGGTCAGGCCGGCGTCGTCGCTGTCATCCTCGCGGCCATCCTCGCGCTCGTCTCGACAGCCAACGCGGGCATCCTCTCCTCGTCGCGGTACCCGTTCGCGATGAGTCGGGACAGTCTCGCTCCGCCGTCTTTCTCGACGGTGAGCGAGCGGTTCGGAACACCCGTGAACTCGATCACGCTCACCGGTGGGGTGTTGCTGGTACTCATCGCGTTCGTCCCGATCATGGACATCGCGAAACTCGCCAGCGCGTTCCAGATTATGGTGTTCGCGCTCGTCAACGTGGCCGTCGTCGCCTTCCGCGAGGGCAACGCGGAGTACGAACCCGAGTTCACCTCGCCACTATACCCCTGGATGCAGGTGTTTGGTGCCCTCACCGGTGTACTCCTGTTGACCCAGATGGGGGCGGTTGCGCTCGTGGGAGCCGGTGTGATCACTGTGGGCAGCATCGCCTGGTACGTTCTCTACGTCCGGACGCGGGTGAGCAGAGAAGGCGTGGCGACCGACGCGGTTCGTCGACACGTGGGCAGAGACGTGCTCACGGACACTGAATCCATGATGGAGGAGACGCCCCGTGAAGTGCTCGTCGCACTCACCAAGGACATAGACGAGAACCGCGAACGGTCACTGGTCGCTATCGCCGCCGACCTGGTCCGCCCGGACGACGGTCGTGTGGTCGTCGTTCGGTTCGAGGAAGTTCCCGACCAGGTCCCGCTCACCGAGGACGTGACGGTACAGTCCTCCTCGGACGTCTCGTACGAAACCCGGATCGAGTCGATCGCGGCGGAGTTAGACGTCGACGTCGAAGCCGACGAGGTCGTGAGCCACGATACGAAACACGCGGTCGTCAATTTCGCAGCCAACCGGGGCGTGGACTCGATAGTCGCCGAACACGAACCGCTTCGGCTCCGTTCCCGGCTCTTCGGCGACCCGATCGACTGGGTCGTTCGGCACGCCCCGTGTGACGTGCTCCTCGTGGACAACCTCGGATACGACCGGCCCGAACGTGTCGCTCTCTCGGGAGACGGCGAACCGTACCCGCCGCTGGCTGTGAACGTCGCCGAGGCCATCGCCTCCGCGAACGGGGGTGCCGTCTCGCTCTGGTATCCCGCCGACCGGGCGGAGAGTGACCAGTACAGGCAGACGATCGACGACTACCAGACCGAACTCTCGGAGCTGCTCTCTGTCCCGGTTCGGTCGGAGTCTCTCAGGGCCGACGGCGGGCGACCCTCCACCCCCGACGTGGTCCTGCGTCGGGGCACTGACGAGCGACTCCGAGGCCTGCTGACCGACGGGGGTCCGGTCTTCCCGAGTCCGGGCTGTACGACGATCACCGCGTATCCCCACAGGTCACGTCGGCCATGGTTCGCCCGTCGACTGCTCGAACGTCTCACGTTCTGACCCGCAAGCGAGACGAACCGGGCAGTCCGTCAAGCGGGTCGTCAATCGGTGTAGTAGTACTCGCCGCTCTGTTTCTGTTCGCGGTCGAGGCGACTCCCGGGTTTGTTGATCCGGGGCCGACTCGTCCGCTCGTCGCGCCGGAAGGTGACGTCGAGGTTGGCGAGGAACTCGTTCATGCCCGCGCGCATCTCGACGGGCGGCGAAGCGTGCCCGTGTTCGGCCGGTTCACCGTCGAAGACGAGCAACCGGTCGGAGAGCAGGTCGACCATGTAGATGTCGTGGTCGATGACCAGCGCCGTCGCGTCGTGGTTCTCGGCGTACCGGCGGATGGCGTTGGTCGCGCGCACCCGCTGTTCGACGTCCAGGTGCGCGGAGGGTTCGTCCAGGAGATAGAGGTCCGCTGTTTCCGAGAGCGTCGCCGCGATGGCGACCCGCTGGCGCTCCCCGCCGGAGAGGTCGGTCAGGTCCTGTTCCATGATCCGCTCTAGCTGGAGCGGCTGGGCGACCTCGGTGTTCCAGTAGGAGGTGCCGAAGTCGTCCGTGATGGATGAGAGGAAGCTATCGACGCGCATCGGCTGGTCGATCTCGACGTACTGGGGTTTGTAGGCGATGTCGAGGTCCGCGTCGACGGTTCCATCGTCGGGATCCAGGCGACCGGCGAGCAGTTTCGCGAACGTCGACTTCCCGATACCGTTGGGACCGACGACGCCGATGACCTCACCTTCCCGGATGGACCCCCCCTCGACCGTGAGCGAGAACTCCCCCTCGCCGTAGGACTTCGAGAGGTCCGGGTAGGAGACGACCGCGTCGCCGGCGGCGGCCGGGCGCGGGGCGTGTTCCTCGAAGTCGATCTCGGTTTGGCGGATCCGCATGTTCTCGTTCTCCAGATAGCCCGAGAGGTACTCGTTGACGCCGTTCTTGGTGGATTTGGGCGGTGTGATGACGCCGAACGCACCGGGAGTCCCGTAGGCTACGTGGATAGAATCGGCGAGCAGATCGAGGATCGCCAGGTCGTGTTCGACGACGAGCATCGAGCGGTCTTCCTCGTCGGCGAGTTCGCGTACGAGGCGCGCGGCGGTCATCCGCTGGCCGATGTCGAGGTAGGGGGTGATCTCGTCCAGGAAGTAGAAGTCGGCGTCGCGGGCGAGACAGGCGACGAGGGCGACACGCTGGAGTTCGCCACCCGAGAGCGTGTCGATGTCCTGGTCGACGACCGGCCTGATACCGACTCGGTCTACGAGGTCGTCGAGGACGCCCCGCTCGTCGGTCCGTTCGAGGAGGTCGCGGGTCGTCCCGTCGAACTGGTCGGGGATCTTGTCGACGTACTGTGGTTT
>ENA-ORCS01000708-ORCS01000708.1-marine-metagenome-genome-assembly--contig:-NODE-708-length-18898-cov-3.321396_pt1 | contig 18898 bp, 11 predicted proteins | sample MGYA00237781_ERZ508513 | MGnify/ENA primary metagenome ERZ508513 (study PRJEB26184, sample SAMN06268793) | marine metagenome | isolation source: Eden Landing Ponds, San Francisco, CA, USA | place...
TGGCAGTCGCCGCGCTGCTTGGCGCGGAGGGGTACGTCTTCGGCACCGCTCCGCTCGTCACGGAGGGCTGTGTGATGGCCCGACAGTGTCACGAGAACACCTGTCCAGTCGGCGTGGCAACCCAGAAGGAAGAACTGCGCGAGCGGTTCCCCGGCCAGCCCGATCACGTCATCAACTATATGACCTTCATCGCCCAGGAGTTGCGGGAGATTATGGCCGAACTCGGGTTCGCCGAACTGGACGAGATGATCGGTCGCGCCGAACTGCTCGCCCAGCGTGATGACGTCGATCACCCCAAGGCACAGCACCTGGACCTCTCGGCGATCACCGACCCGCCCGCCGGGACGGACGATCGGATCAAGACCCGCGAGCAGACTCACGACGTCGACGATCAGCTCGACTGGGACGTCCTCGAGGCGATCGGCGGCGCGATCGAGACGGGTGAGCCGGTTGCGCTCGATGGCACAGTCGACAACGCCGACCGAGCCGTCGGGGCGACGATCTCGAACCGCGTCTCGCGAGCACACGGCCCGGACGGGTTGCCCGACGATACGATCCAGCTGGATTTTGCTGGGACCGCCGGACAGAGCTTCGGTGCCTTCCTCGCAAGGGGAGTCACGATGTCGCTGACCGGAACCGGAAACGACTACGTCGGCAAGGGTCTGTCTGGCGGGAAACTGATCGTCGAGACGCCCGAGCGCGCCGACTACGACCCGGCCGAAAACGTCGTCGTCGGCAACGTCGGGCTGTACGGCGCGACTGATGGAGAGGCATACGTCAACGGGGTGGCCGGCGAGCGCTTCGCAGTCCGAAACTCCGGAGTAAAAGGTGTCGTCGAAGGCATCGGTGACCACGGCTGTGAGTATATGACTGGCGGCGCGATCGCCGTGCTCGGTGAGACCGGCAAGAACTTCGCTGCAGGGATGTCCGGCGGGATCGCGTACGTCTACGACCCGGACGGCGAGTTCCCGGAACGGGCCAACACCGGGATGGTTTCCCTCTCCGAGCAACTCGATCCTGCTGATCGGCGGCTACTCCGGCGGCTCATCGAGAACCACGCCGAGTACACGAATTCGGCGCGCGCGCAAGAACTGCTCGCAAACTGGGAGTCAACACTCGATGGGTTCGTGCGTGTCCTCCCTGATGCGTATGCCAGGGCCATCGAGTCACAGTCAGACAGCGATGTCCGGACCGACTTGCCCGCATCAGCGACCACAGCAGCAGGGGGCAACTCAGAGGACGTTACAGCTACGTCCGACGACTAATAGTGACAGATAAATGTATTTTTAGTTCAAACGCTTGCGCGCGGTCGCCAAGCGACAGGACTTTCATACGATCAAATACCGAAACGTTAACTATCGACGATTATCAAGTGATGGGATAAAACCAGCTCCCGCGGCCGCGTCAGAATCAAGCCATACCCTTGCTTCGGGGTGACTTTTCTCGTTTGCGCCTGCAACCGTGATGAACGATAACATAATCTTTTTGCATATGACGACCGACGTTCGGTGCGTACGTATGGATGTCTCAGTGCCGGTTCAGCGAGGCGATGCGAACGGGCAGTCAGGGACCGAGCACGCGGGTAAGTTTCACAACAGTAGCCGTGTCGCGCTGGGATCGTCCATCGTGGTCAGTTAATCATGAAACGAAGAGAATATCTCACAGGACTTGCAGGGGTCGGAGCGCTTTCCGCAGTTGGACAGACCAACGCCCAGTCAGACGTTCGGCGGCTGAGCCTCTCCAGCGCGGTCGGCGATGACACGTATCACCCGGGACCGCCGCGGTTCGGACAGGTCGGACAGAAGTTCTACGACGCGATGTTCACGGAGTTCGTCGACTTCCACGCTGGCGGGAAAGACCGTGACAACTTCGCGCCACAGATTGTCGGCGACCCACAGCAGGATCCGGAGAATTACGACGCCGAGGACTTCTCGTGGTCACTCAAGGAAAGTCCGGACGGCAGCTCCGCGGCGCTGGAATACGCTCCGTCGGACGACTCCGACGGAGAGACCTTCGATCAGTACGATACGGGCGATAAAAACGTCGTCGAGTTCGCACCGGACGTCGAAGGTCGGTACGTCTTCGAACTCACGGGCCCGGACGGCAACACCTACGAACAGTTGTTGCACATCTTCCCGGAAAACGGCGGCCAGGGCGGCCCGCCGCGGGTCGCGATCGAGGGCCACTACGACAGCGACAACAGCGAGTTCGTCCTCGAATCGAACCCGGAACTCGCGCCCAACAGCACGATGTCGACCGCCGACCTCGTCGTCGAATGGCTCGCTGACGGCCGTGACGCCCTCTCGACGGAAGACATCGCAGTCGGCGACGGGACGGATTCCTGGACGGCACGGGTTCCCAAGAGCGCGCTCGGCGGCGAGACCGCTCGCGTCCACGCGGCGCCCTGGGATACGAACGCCCACGGCTACACCGACACCGTCGTCCTCGATCCCCAAAATGAAGCAGTCGAGTATCCCAACCGGCCGCCGGAGTGGATCCACGACGGGATCATGTACGAGATTTTCCCGCGGTCGTTCATGGGTCCACCCAAGGACGGCGAGTGGCCGACACATAACTCCAACGCGAACTTCAGCAGCTTCCAGGAGAAGCTGGACTACCTCGAAGAGCTGAACGTCGACGTGATCTGGTTCACGCCGACGGTCCCCTCCGAGAGTGGGAACTGGAAGCGCCAGAACTACGACGAGTGGTCCGGAGAGGGCAACCGCTTCAAGTACGTCGGCGGCGGTCCCCACGGCTACGACGCGCTGTCGTACTACCAGAAGGCCGAGGACCTTACCTCCGAGTACACCTTCAGCGACTACGTCGACGAACCGTGGCCCTGGGAAGACGGCTACGATCCCGAGAACAACGCCCGCCAGGCCGCTCGCGAGAGCGCAATGGCCGAGTTCCAGGAGTTCCTGGAGGCCGCCCACCAGAAGGATATCAACGTCTGCATCGACTTTGTCATCAACCACGGCGGTCGCCACCACCCGTTCTTCCAGGACACGATTGCCAGCCTGAGCGAGACGCGACCGTCCGGATGGACCTACAAGGGCATCGCAGAACAGAACTCAAGCTCGAAGTACTTCGACTGGTTCGCCCGCAAGGACGCCCCGAACACGACCGCAGACGGGGATGTCGTCGACCCCGCGCCGGCGATGACCGGCTTCTCGGGGCTGCGCGTGATGCCCCAGTGGAACTACGGCAACGTCGCGCTGCGCGAGCACATCCTCGCGGCGGCCGAGCACTGGGCGGAGATGGGCGTCGACGCCTTCCGGTGTGACATCGCCTACGGCGTGCCACACAGCTTCTGGAAGGAAGTTCGGGAAGTGGTCCGGGAGGAGGACCCCGAGTTCATGATGCTCGACGAGACCATCCCGAACGACCCCAGCTTCGCCGAGAACGAGTTCGATATGCACTTCGACACGGCGGGCTTTATGAAGGGCGGCGGCCAGGGAGTCGTCAACGGCGGCGACCCGATGGAGCTGTACAACACAGTCGCGAACCGCAAAAACGAGGGGTGGCCCGATCACACGCTGTTGGCCAACTCGACGGAGAACCACGACGAGCAGCGACTCTACAAGATCGCTCGTGACGGGGCTCGCGAGAATGCCAAAAAGGCCCAGCGTGCAGTCTGGGCGGCCGGCGACGCTCTCCCCGGCATTCCGTTCATCTACTACGGCCAGGAACGCCTGATCACCGAGAACGGTTATCAGCGCTACGACTACAACGGCGAAGGCAACGATCCGCGTGCCGGTGACGTCGGACCGGAGAACTACAAGCGCGCGTTTATGAACTGGGAGGAGAACGGCGACGAAGTGCCCGAAGAGCACCTCCAGTTCTACAAGGACGTCACCCAGCTGTACAAAGACGAGGACATCCTCAAGCCCGACGCCGACATGCAGAAGACGTGGTTCCAGTCCGACGACAGTGTGCTGGTGTTCGGTCGATCGATGGAGACCGACGAGGGCACTGAGAACGTCGTCGTGATGGTTCACTTCGACCCGGGCACGGCACAAGTCGACCTGCTGCCGGGCACCTCGACGACGAACCGCTTCACCGGCGATCCGGCCGGCGAGGATATCGGCGTCGACAACGACACCGAGGGCGTCACCCTCGAGTTCAACACGCTGGCCGTCGTCGAGACGGACACGCTGTTCAGTGTCGGCGAGCGTATCGCCCAGTTCGACGAGGGCACCGGCGACGACAACGGCCCCGGATCGTACACGTACCCGACAGGCGACGCCTACGGTGAGGGCGCGTTCGATATGTCCGGGTTCACGATCCACACGACGGCCGACAGCGTCCAGTTCCGGGCGCCGATCGCCGGCGATCTGACGAACCCCGAAGGGTACGCCGGCGGTATCACGGCACAGCACCTACAGGTCTATCTGCAGAACCCCGAGGCCGAGAACGGAGCGACCGAGGGTCGGGCCGGAACGAACGTCACTTTCGAGGCTCCCTATCAGTACCGGCTGGTCGCCGACGGCGAGAACGGTGCCCGCGTCGAGGACCACGAGGGCACCGTCGTGGCCGAAGGGTCGGTTATGGCCAATCAGGTCGCTGACGAGATCGTCGTCGAGATGCCCAAGACCGCTATTGAGGGCGGAATCCGCTCGTACTACGTCGCGCCGCTGATGCTCGGGTATCATCCCGATGGCGATGGCAACGTTATGCCCGTGCAGTCCGAGGCAGGCTCAAGTGCCTTCGGTGGCGCCGAGACGCCGGGGCAGGCTCCGCGAGTCATCGATATGGTCGTGCCCGAGACCGGCTCACAGTCCGATGCGCTCTCGTATTCGTCCGACGCGAAGGCGACGCTGCCGTACACGTCGCTGGCGTCGGAGTTCGAGATCGCCGGACAGGCAAGCGACGAGACCGGCGACGACAACGGACCAGGGAACTTCCAGTACCCCAACGCGCCGGAAGGTGATTTCTACGAGGGTATGTGGGACATCGACAGCGTGAAGCTCTACGAGAGCCGGTCCCGCGTGCGCTTCGAGTACACAATGGCAACGGAGATGCAGAACGTCTGGGGCCTCAACGGGATCTCCCAGCAGTTCCCGCAGGTGTACCTCCGCGATCCCGAAGCCGGCGACGACCTGCCCGCCGCAACGGAAGGGCGCAACGGGATGAACGTCAGCTTCGCCGAGCCGTATCACTACCGCGTCGTCGTCCACGGCGAGGGGACTGCGCAGGTCGAGAACGCGGCCGGCGAAGTCGTGACATCCGATGTGAACCTCGCGGTCGACGGGACGGACATCCGCTTTGACTTCCCGATGGACGCCATCGGCGGCTCCCCGCGAGGGATGGATATCGCCGCGCTTGTCGCGCCGTACGACGGCTTCGGAACCGGCGGCGTCCGCCAGAGCTTCGCCAGCCAGCCCGGCGAGTACACGATCGGGACCAGCGGCGAGCCGACCGATACTGCGCCCCACGTTATGGATATGGTCACACCCGCCGGCACGAGTCAGGCACAAGCGCTGGCCTACACCGATGGTGCAAAGGCCCAGATACCGCTTGCAAGCTGGGACGGCGTCTACAAGATCCAGCAGGGGATCGGCTCGATCTCCGATCCGGAAGGCGACGACTTCGGCCCGGGTTCCTACACCTACCCGGCGAATCTCGAGAAGGGACAGTTCGACGTTACGAACGTCGACATCGAGAGCCAGGCGCAGGAATGGACGTTCACCGCCACGATGGGCGTCCAGAAGAACCAGTTCGGCAGCGAGCCCGGGTTCAGTTCCCAGGTTATTCAGGTGTACATTCAGGATCCGAACGCGCCGGATGATGCCCCGACGAGCACGGAGGGAACTGCTGGTACTGTCTCGCAGTTCCAGGAGCCATACCACTACGTCGCCCACGTCCAGGCCGGCAGCGCCCGGCTTGAAGACGCCAACGGGAACGCTATCGTCGAAGAAATCACGGCCACAGGGAACACCGAGAACAACACGATCACGTTCGGGATTCCGAAATCGGCGATCAACACCGAGGACGTCACACAGCTGAAAACCGCGATGATGGTATTCAGCCAGGACGGCTTCGGTGAGAACGGTATCCGCCAAGGTATCAACTCCGGCGAGGCCGGCGACTGGAACTTCGGCGGTGGAAAAGATGGAGCGCTTGAGAGCGCACCTCGTGTGATCGATCTGGTCGGGCCCGACAACGTCATCGACCAGGAGAATTCACTCTCCTACAGCGAGGGATCGCCGCCGCTCATCCCGCTGTACACCATCCAGACGCTGGTTTCCGGCCAGCCCCCGGGCGGTGGCATAGACGCCATCGCCGCGCCCGGTCCGACGGTCTTCGGCGGTGTCGAGGCCTCGCTTGACGCTTCGAAATCCAAGGATCCGGACGGACAGGAGCTGACCTTCCAGTGGGAGCAGACGTCCGGCCCCGATGTCCAGGAATTCAACGGGACGGACACGGCACAGCCGACGTTCGTCGCCCCTGGTGTCGAGGAGGAAACGGCACTAGAGTTCACGGTCACAGTGACTGATCCGGACGACAACGAAGGGACGGCAACGACGACAGCAACGGTGCGCCCGCAGTCAGCGAACGACGCGCCGATCGCTGACGCTGGCCAGGACAAGACGGCTACTGCCGGCGATTTGGTCTCGCTGCAATCGGTCGACTCCGAAGACCCCAACGGTGGCACGCTGTCCTATCAGTGGGAACAGACGAGTGGCCCAGACGTCGACCTGACCGGAGCCAGTAGTTCAGGGACAGCCTTCACTGCGCCCGACGTCGACAGTGAAACCACCCTCACCTTCGAGCTCGCAGTCAGCGACGGCCAAGGCAAAACGACCACTGATTCGGTCAATGTTACTGTCTCGCCTGCAGACAGCGGCGGGACGGCAACTGAGACGGAATCCGGCGACGGGTTTGGTCCCGGCTTCGGCGTCGTAAGCGGTGCACTAGGCACCGCTGGCGGTCTCGCCTACGCCGCAAGATCGCTGCTCGGCGACGACGATCCCGCACAGCCCGAGGATATCGCTGCCGAGGACATCGAAGACGAAGCATAACCGCTGATATCGGGATATTTCCCGTATTTATCTAACGCGATATTTTTGTACCGTTCTGAGTACGCCTCTGATCATGAGGCGGAGACAGTATCTCATACGGTCGGTTGTAACGATTTACCGGTATGATCGCATAACGGATGCGATCGATCCGGAACAGACGTACAACCGACCGTATCAGACCCAAAGACCGAAGGCAGCGAGACAACTACCGAGTCCAGCAACGGGTTCGATCCCGACTTCGGCGTCGTGAGCGGCGCACTAGGCACCGCTGGCGGTCTCGCCTACGCTGCCGGATCGGTGCTCGGCGACGACCCCGCACAGCCCAACGTCATTGCTATCCATAACATCGAAGACAAAATATAGCCCCAGTATTTTTGTACTCAGCTACATATTTCTTCTTATATGAGGCGAAGACAATACCTCAGCGGTGTTGCTGGAGTGAGTGCACTGTCAGTACTCAGTATCTCGTCGGCCGGAGCAGACACGGGACAAGCGTCGAGTCTGGCAGCCCAGACCGAAGGGACGATGACAATTACCGACCCCGAGGGCGATGACGTTGGGCCTGGTACGTACACGTATCCGGCGAACCTCGAAAAGGGGCAATTCGACGTTACACAACTTGACCTTGAAGAGGCCGATTCCCACTGGGAATTTACAGCCTACGTGGGCGTCCAGAAGAACCAGTTCGGCAATGAGGCTGGGTTCAGTTCTCAGGTTATTCAGCTGTACCTTCAGGATCCGAACGCACCAGACGACGCTCCGACGAGCACTGAAGGCACAGCCGGCGTGGTCTCGCAGTTCCAGGAGCCGTATCACTATGTGGCCCACATTGAAGCTGGCAATGCTCGCATCGAAAACGCCAATGGCGACGTCGTCGAAGAAATCTCGGCTTCGGGCAACGCAGCCAACAGCACAATCACGTTCAGCATTCCGAAATCACCAATCAATACCGATGACATCACACAGCTGAAAACCGCAATACTGGTGTTCAGTCAGGACGGCTTCGGTGAGAATGGTATTCGACAAGGATTCAACGCCGGCAGTGCCGGCGACTGGAACTTCGGCGGCGCGAAAAACGGAGCAGTCGACAGTGCACCACGGGTGATTGATCTAGTCGGACCCGACACAGTTCTCGATCAGGAGGCAGCACTCTCCTATAGCGAGGGATCACCGCCACAGATCCCGATATACACGATTCAAACGTTGGTAACCGGCGAAGACCCGACTGGTGGTATTTCCGCAGTCGCAGCCCCGGTCGGCGACGTCTGGGCGACCCTCGATGGCACACTTGACGGGACGGACTCCGAAGCCGAAGAAGACGTTGACCTGGCCTACCAGTGGGAACAGACTGGTGGCGGTCCTGAAGTGGAGATTACCGATCCGAGTGCAGCGGAAACGACGTTCACAGCGCCTGATGTCCAGGAAGAAACGACACTGGAGTTCACGCTGACTGTTTCGGATCCGGACGACAACGAGGCCACGAGTACCACGACCGCGACGATCAAACCGCAGTCGGCAAACGAGGCACCGGTTGCCGACGCCGGTGAGGACAAGACCGCCTCACCCGGGGATGTCGTGTCGCTACAGTCGGTTGACTCCGAGGATCCCAACGGCGGCACGCTGTCCTACGAATGGAGCCAAACCGGTGGCCCCGATGTTGATCTGACCGGGGCTGAAAGCTCTGGGGCAGCCTTCACTGTCCCGGACGTAGACGAGGAGACCACACTTACCTTCGAACTCGCAGTTAGCGATGGCCAAGGCAAAATGACTACCGACTCCGTCAACGTGACTGTGGAGCCTGAAACTGACGGGACAACCCAGACAGAGACAACAACAGGCGACAATGGAGAGGGAGCTGAGACACAGGAAGAAGAGAGTGAGACTACGACCGAGTCAACAGCACCTGCCGACGACGGAGCCGAGACTGAGACTGAATCCGGCGACGGGTTTGGTCCCGGCTTCGGCGTCGTAAGCGGTGCACTAGGCACCGCTGGCGGTCTCGCCTACGCCGCAAGATCGCTGCTCGGCGACGACGATCCCGCACAGCCCGAGGATATCGCTGCCGAGGACATCGAAGACGAAGAATAAGCGACCCTATACCGCCGATTTTCTTTCGTTTCGATGGGCTACTCGAGTTGTTCGCCAACGATTTGGTCGACAGCATCGAGAAACTCCGCTTCCCGGCCAGCAGGGATTGTCGCGCCGGCAGCGACGTCGTGCCCGCCACCGTCGCCGTCAACGGCCCGGGACGCTTCGCGCATGACGACTGAAAGGTCCAGCCCCTGCCCGACAAGCACGCCCGTGCCGCGGGCGGACACTTTCAACTCGTCGTCGTTTTTCCGGGCGAACGCGATAATGGGTTTCGACCGCGAGACACCCTCATTGCCCAGCGCCATACCTGCGACGATACCGACGATCGTCTCCCGAATCCGATCGTCCGCGTTGAAATATTGGACGTGTTCGCGTTGCTCGACACCCTGCTGGGTCACCCAGTCGATCCCCTCCGAGAGATTGCGTCGGTGGTTCGCGAGGAGTTGTCGGGCGCGTTCGAGCGGCTCACCACGCTCGCCCAGACAGACCGCGAGGCCGACATCGGCCCGTTCGTAGCGCGCCGTCGCGTTCAACAGCGTCGAGAACTCGCTTGCGTCTCTGAGTTCTGTTCCCTCCGGCTCGTTCGGGAGCGTGTATGTCGTCGCGACCAGCCGGTCGATCTTCTCGGCAGGGACGCCACGGGAGACCGCTCGCCGGACAAGCGCGCTCGCGAGCGTCTGTCGCTCCCCGTCGGAGAGATCGACCCACCGCCGCCAGTCGCCGTCCGAGCGCAAGTCGAGTCCGAGATCCTCCAGAAACGCGATTGCTCCGGACTCGTCGTTCGATATGCCGGGGATGTGTACGTCGCTGGCGTACTCAAGCAATTTCGGGAGCGGCCGCGTCTGCTTGCCATACAGCGACAGATCACGCGCCTCGGTGACGACGCCGGCGTCGACGCCCTCGGCGACGATCCGCTCGTTCGCGCCGCGTAGCTCCCCGCCCGTCGCTTGCATGTCTCCGACGGCGCCGACGACGGCCAGGGCGGCGAGATCACGGTTCCGGTCGCCACCCAGCGCACGCGCGAGCACATAGCTGGCACCTGCGCCCGATAGCTCCGAGGCCCCGTCGATGCCTTCAAGCAGCGGGTTGAGATGCCACGCGAAGTCCCCGTATCCGTCGGTGTCCTCGAATCCGGGGGCACAATCGTCCGCGTCCGACGGCTGGTGGTGGTCAGCAATCACGGCCTCAAAGTCACCCTCGTCGACGTGCTGGCTGATCACGTCCAGTTGGCCGCTCCCGAAGTCGGTAAACAGGACCGTCTCGTACTCCATCGCCGCGATCGAGGCTATCTCTTCGGCGTCGAGCTGTTTCTTGAACACGACCTCGTGTGCCAACTCGGCACGTTCGAGCGCCGTCGAAGCGATGGCTGCGCTCGTCAACCCGTCCGCGTCGATGTGTGAGGCTAGCAGAACCTCCTCGGCAGCCAGTAATCGATCGGAACAGGCTTGGGCACGCGTGTCAAGTTCCGGAACCGGTCCCATCGTCCGTCAATTGGGGCGGTATCGGATAAAAACGTCCGGACATCGGTTATCGATCGAACGGCCCATCCAGCATGACAATAGATTCGCCCTGCTACTCGATCGCCGAGGGCGCCAGCGCGTCCATGTCAACGTCTTTCTCAAGGAGTTTTTCTTTCTGATCGGCAACGGGCCGCTCCTGGCGAATGATCTTCTTGAACGTGCTCTGCTGGGAGAGGTCTCCAATCAGCACACCGCCGATGAGTTTGCCGTTTTTGAACGTGAGTCGGCGCCACTCGTCTTCAGAGTACTTGCGTTCGGCGTGCGAATCCCCGATCGTCGGATGGCCGAACGATAGGAACGGGAAATCGAAGTGCGTAATCGAGTAAGAGGGAACATACCGGAACTCCTCGATCGTGTCGTCGGCCACCATATTCGTCCCAGCGACGGCACCTTGTTCTTTCGCGGATCCCCACGTCCCGTTCTGCGTACGGTCTTGGAGAATCACATCCAAGTACCTGGTGATGTCCCCAGCAGCATAGACGTCCTCGACGTTCGTCTGCATATGTTGGTCGACGATGACGCCGTCATCGACATCGACCGGCGTTCCCTCGAGGAACTCGGTGTTGTAGTCGAGTCCGACAGCGACTCCGACGAAATCCGTTTCGTGGGTGACACCGTTCGTGTCGACGACGCCGCTGACGTGGCCGCTGTCGTCGACTTCGAAGTAATCAAGGCCGCTCTCGAAGACAGGTTCGACGCCGATATTCTCAAGAGCATCGTGGATGATCTCCGCACCATCGGAGCTCAGCGCGTACCGCCACCAGCGATTGCCACGCATGAGGTACTTCGCGTCGACGCCCTGTGCCCCACAAATTGCAGCCAGATCGATTCCGAGCAGTCCCGCGCCGATAACGATGCCCTTCTCGGCCTCGGCGGCATGTTCTCGAATTATACGTGCGTCCTGGAACGTCCAGAAGTTGTGAATCCCTTCGGCATCGGCGTTCTCAACGGGCAATTGGATCGGCGTCCCACCAGTCCCAATCAGCAGTTTGTCGTAGCTGTACGTGCCGCTATCGTACGTATGGATGAGCTTCTCGGCAGTATCGACGCCAGTGACGTGCGTGTTCAGTTCAAGATCGATATTCCGATCGTCGTACCAGTCGGGCTCGTGGATCGATATCGGCGCTTCGGGCAGTTTGCCTTTCGCAAACTCCTTGATCAGGATTCGATTGTACAGTGCTTCTCCCTCTTCAGTGATGACAGTGATATTAGCGTCCGGATCCGTCTCCCGAATCGTCTCGGCCGCCGAACTCCCCGCGATCCCGTCGCCGAGGATGACGTGCGACGTACTCATACGCTCTTGTTCGGGTTGGGCATTAATGTGGGTTGTTATCTGCCAGGTGTCACTCACGCCCGTCCACAGTGACCATCAGTACCGACGCTATCGGTCGAATTCGACAGCAGTCGGGAGTTTACCCCCTACATTATAAATACAGAAGTTTACTGCGCGTACAAACGTTCTTTAGTCTCGCACACATATCCAGGGTATGCGCAAGACGATCAAACAGGTACGCGGACTGGACCAACTCAGCCGCCGGCTGATCGCGCTTGGCGTTGTGCTTGTCGTCGGTAGTCTCGCCCTCGCCGGCTGGCTAGTGGCCAGTGGCGAGCTTGTGACCGGACTGACGCTACTGCTGTACGTCGTCGTCGGGACGTTGCTTGCGGCAATCGGCTTCTCGCCTGGCGTCGGAAACGAGCCGAACCAGCGCGCCTGACCTGCCGGAGACGCCGCGTTGAAGGCGGCGCGACACGTACTGTGGATCGATGAAAATCCAGCAGAATGTTCGCCATTGGGCAGCTAAACAGGCGTTGACGATGCCGGTCGTCGGCGAGTATGCCATCGACAAACTCGTCGACATCCACACGTCTTTCTTCCTGGACCGCGCCGAGGAGAGTCACAGAGACGATCGGCGCGAATATCTCGACGTCTTCTTCGAGGCGACAATGGACACCTACGTTGCCGCCCTGGAGGACGGCTATCCGGAGGCCGAGGCCCGCGAGATTACTCACATTCAGGCCAACTTCGCCTTTTACAACCACGGCTGGACCGAGATGATGGAGTTCCCCAGCGATGAACTCGACGTGCATTACGATCGCTACGAGGCGTTCTTCGAGACCTATGCCATCGCGATCGAGGACCCGCTCGGAGCATTCAAACCGGAGGACGGGCTGCCGAACGCACCGTCGACGCCCGAGCGACTCGAAGAACCCGAGCATCCCTACGCCGAGGGCGGGTTCGCCGATGACGTCTATGTCGAGACCGGCGACGGCGAACTCGTAGTTGGGGGCGGCGAGGAACCAGACGAAGTAGACGTCGAGGCCGCGCCGGGCGTGGACGAAGAGACGATCGAAGGATGAATCACTGCTCGATCAGGTCCGCACACGCGTAGCCAGCCTCGATCGCGCCGTCGAGCGAGCGCTCGGGGTACTGGGCGCGGGAGGCCATCCCGGCGTAGTAGACGCCCTTGGTAATTTCTTCGCCCAGATCGTATGGTACGACCATATCGAGATAGCCCCGCTGGTAGACGGGGGCCGTCCGGGGATTGCGAGCGATCTCCAGCCAGTTGACCGACTGTCGGTCGAAGTGTGGAAACAGGTCGGCGACGCCGTCAAGCCACAGCTGTTTGACTTCGTCGTCGCTTGCCTGCCACAGCTGCTCGTCGTATTCCTGGACATAACTCGCCAGATAGTAGAGGTGCTCGCCGCCGTAGCGCTCCTCGGGAATGAAGTTCGTGTGCTCGATGAGCACGCCGAAAGGGGCGTCGTCGATGAGGTTCAGCCAGTAGGTGTCGGTCAGCGACCGCTGAAGCGAGAGGACTCCACAGACGGTCCCCTGGAAGTCGATCTCGCAGGGATAGCCCGTCAGCTCTTCGAGGACGTTCGGCATCGCGGCGACGATCGCGGCGTCCACATCGCGAGTCCTCGCGCTGCCGTCGTCGGTTTCGACAGTTAGCGAGTCGATCATCCCGTCGCTGGTCGCCAGATCGGTGACGCGCGCGCCGGTCGTGACGTTCTCGCGGCCGACGGCCTCAACCAGTGCGTCAAGCAGGCAACCGAAACTCCCCTCGATATAGCCCAGTTGCTCGCCTCGCAGGAGGTCACGCTCTCCGCGGAACTTGACTCGCCCGAGTAGCCAGGCTGCCGAGACGTCTTCTTTCCGGGAGCCGAATTTGGCGTCGAGCAGCGGCTCCCAGAAGTACTCGTAGACCCCGCGGGTGGTGTGTTCGAGCAGGAACTCCTTGATGGGGACATCCTCGAAGTCTTCGAGGTTTTCGTAGGTATCTGTCCGCGGTTTCCAGCCGCGAACGTCGATCTCGCTGACGAGCATCCCCAGCCGGAACTTGTCGTAGAAACTCAGATACGGGTACGAAAGGATCTCCCAGGGCTTGTCCATCGGGTGAACCTGCCCCTCGACGTAGAAGGCGTCGGACTTGTAGCGCCACTCGATCTCGACTCCCAGTTCCTCTGTGAGTTCGAGGATCGTCTCTTCGGACTTCGAGAGGTGATGATAGTACTTTTCGATGGGATCGCCCGCAGTTTCGTAGGTGGCCGCGAGCCCGCCCAGTTGCTCGCTTGCCTCGAAGACTTCGACCTCGTGGTCGCGCTGTTGGAGCCGATAGGCGGCCGCGAGGCCAGCGATCCCGCCGCCGACGACGCCGATCATACCTCTGGGTTCCGCACTGGCGCGAAAAGGTCTTTCTATCCGGGTACCAGTTCGCTACCTTTTTGCGGGTACTCTGGCTACGGCAGGGTATGTTGACGGTGCGGGCGCCAGCGACGAGTGCCAACCTAGGGAGCGGCTTCGACGTCTTCGGGGTCGCGCTCTCCCATCCGGCGGACGTGGTCCGCGTCGAGCGTGCCGAGCGGACGACGATCGACGTGACAGGTGCGGGAAGGGAGTTTATTCCCGAGGACCCCGAGAAGAACACAGTCGGTGCGGTCGCGGACGCACTTGACGCGCCCGCACATATCAAGATCGACAAAGGGATCCGCCCGGCTTCGGGACTGGGATCCTCGGCGGCAAGCGCCGCCGCGGCCGCTGTCGCACTCAACGAACTGTACGACCGGGGCAAGACCCGCAAGGAACTAGTCCCGATCGCCGCCAAGGGCGAAGCCGTCGTCTCCGGTGACGCCCACGACGACAACGTCGCGCCCGCGATACTCGGCGGGTTCACGATCGCCACACCCGACGGCGTCACCCAGGTCGACGCCGACGTGGCGCTGGTGGCCTGCCTGCCCGAGATTGTCGTCTCCACGCGGGACGCCCGGAAAGTTGTGCCAAAGACTGCCAGTGTCGACCAACTTATCGGGACGGTTGGCAACGCCGCAACACTGACGGCGGGGATGTACCGCGACGACCCCGAACTGATCGGGCGAGGGATGGAAGATTCAGTCGTCACGCCGGCCCGCGCGAAGCTCATCGACGGCTACGACGAAGTTCGACAGGCTGCTCTGGATGCTGGCAGTACGGGTGTGACGATCAGCGGTGCCGGGCCGGGCGTGCTCGCGGTCTGTCGGGAAGACGATCAATCCCGGGTCGCCTCGGCGATGCTCGATGCCTTCGACGACGCTGGCGTCGAGGCGCGGGCCTACCAGACCCGGATCGGTGAAGGTGCGACGATTCACTAAGTGGACTCATACTGGTGGCTATACGTTCGTACAGATATCCGGCACACCGTCGTGCCGGATCATTTCGAGATGGTATAGCCACCAGTATCACTTGTGGCCGTCGATGTGTGCGGGATCGAACCACAGAGATTGATAACGCGCCGCGTCGAACTTCCGATACTATGGCGATGCCGACTGTCGAGATCGTGATCCGTCTCGTTGCGGGGATCGCGCTGATCCTCGGAAACGCCTTTTTCGTCGCCATCGAGTTCGCGCTGACTCGGACTCGACAGTATAGCAAAGACGAGTTCCTCAAGGGAGACTCGCGCGGACTGCGCCGCGCCTGGGAGATGACCGAGGATCTCGAAATTTATCTCACGAGCTGTCAGGTCGGAATCACGGCGACGAGCATCGCCGTCGGGATCGTCGCCGAGCCGGCGCTGGCGTTCCTGCTTGAGCCAGTGTTCGCTAATACGGCGCTTGCGTCAGCAGGTGCGGGCGGAATCGTCGCCTTCCTCATCATCAATCTCGTCCATCTCACGCACGGCGAACAGACCCCGACGTATTTGGGTGTGGAGCGCACGCGCATGGTCGCCAAGTACGGCGCTGAGCCGCTGTACTGGTTTCACTTTCTGATCTCGCCGATGATCATTGTCGGCGATGGTGTCGCCAAGTGGACGCTCAAACTCTTTGGAATTGAGATGACCGGCGCGTGGCTCGAGACCGAAACCGACTCCATCGAGACGCGAGCGGAACTCCGGAATCGTCTGGGGTCGGTATTGGAGGAGGGAGAGCTGAGCGCCGAGCGCCGCGCAGAGGTCCTCAATGCTCTCGAAATCGGAGATAGTACTGTCGAGGATATCATGGTCGATCGCAAAGAGATCATCGCGCTCTCGACGGAGGCGAGTCTCGAAGAGAATCTCGATCGGATGGACGGGACGCCACACGTCCGGTTCCCACTAGTCGAAGACGATCTTGAAGCGTTCGTCGGTGTCGTCTACGCACCGACGGTGTTGCACAATATCGACGAACTGCGGGCCGGCGAGACGACACTGCGGGAGCAGGCTACGCCGCCGATGACGGTCACCGCCGGTACGGCCGTCAGCGACCTCATCGACCAGTTCCAGGCCGAAAGCCAGGAACTCGCGCTGGTGCTCGAAGACGGCGAAGTCGTCGGACTTGCCACTGCGACAGACGCCTTTGAGGAAGTGCTGGGCGAACTCGAGGATCCGATGGATCAGGCGGTGTAGTTTCACCCCCGTGGATTTCTGTGACAGTCACATAAATATAGTTGCAGCTGTAATCTGGTGCAATGTCGCCGGTTTCGAGTCGTCCGGCACGGATCTCGCGTCCTGATACCACCACTCTCCGTTCGATTCTAATCGTACTCACGAGTACGGCCGCTCTCAGGCAGGTCCCGATCGCCTCTGCTCACGAGGCGACCGCGAGCGGCGGAATGACACAGGGGCATGGAGTCGCACTCGCGCTGGTTGGTCTCGTCGTTCTCATCGGTAGTGCCGTTCTCAAGCGGACAAACCACTTCCAGCCGACGCTTGCACTCTACGGCGTCTTCATCGGGATCTCCCTTGTCGCGATCGGAACGGTCCTCTTCGAAGGGTTGTCACCCGATCCTACCTACACCGCGAGTTCGATGCCGTTCTCCCGATCGTGGTATCAGCCACTAGCGCTGTCGGTCGGGACTGCAATCGCGGCCGGAAGTCTCCTCGCGGGGCGGATTCACTGGCCGTCCCGTCCGCGATACGCACTGCTCGGCCTCCTAATGGGGCTATGGCTCGCTTATCCCCATCTCGTTCCGGGATCCGCCAGCGAGACACACCCACTCGGATACGCGATTGTCCTCGCGACACCGGTTTTCGTGGGTTACGTGCTCTGGACCGACGCCGGCAACGCGATCCGGACTGCGCTTCGGGACCGTGTCGCTCGGCGGTTCGGGATCGGGACTGCCGTCGTCCTGCTCGTATTTTTCTTCGGTGTGACCGGCTACCTCTCGTTTTTCCCGGAGGAAGGTGCACCTCACGAGATTACGGTTGCTGTCCTACCGACAATCTACCAGTTGGTCTCTTGGCCGACGCTCGAAATTGCGATTCCGCATATCCCGCTGTTTCTGGCGGTTTCGCCCGGGCAGCTACTAATCCTCGGAACGCTGAGTGGGCTCATCGGACTGAACGGCGCGCTCATCGCCCGGCAGTGGCGCGCTGAACAACGGGCCGGCCTAACCGAGGGGACGGCAGGCAGTGCCGCCGTCGTCGGGACGTGTACCTGCGGGTGCTGTGGCCCACTCGTCGCCAAGATCGCCGGGCTAGTTGCCGGCCCTGCCATCGCCGCGCCGCTGTACTGGCTGTTCGTCGACCCGATGTCGCCGCTCAGCACGCTGTTCGTCGTCGGGAGTCTGCTTCTGTTTTCCGGGAGTGTTCTCTATGCAGTTCAATCAGCTCGGGATCCCGATCTATCCGAGACGGTGACGTGGTCCGATTAAGACTGGTGGCTATGACCCAGCACGACGGCGTGACGAGTATCTGTACGAACTTACAGAATCGTTTCGTGCTCGCCGGACATTATATATCGCTCTCGCTCCAAGAGCCAGATATGAAGCTCCGAAACGTCCTCGCCGCCGGTATCGGTGGACTCGGACTCACCGCTGCGAGCAACCGTCTCCTGCAAGCAAAGAGCAGCGACCTGGAGACGCCGTTACCCGGCGACCGCCGGTCGTATCGCTGGCGTGGGTTCGACATCAGTTACACGCAAGCGGGCGATCCGGCGGACCCGCAACTGGTGTTGGTCCACGGGATCAACGCCGCCGCGACCAGCCGCGAGTTCGAGACCGTCTTCGAGTCGCTGGCCGAAGAGTACCGCGTCATCGCGCCGGACCTACCGGGGTTCGGGATGTCCGATCGACCACCACTTCTGTACTCGGCACCGCTGTACGAACAATTCCTCGTCGACTTCCTCACCGATCTGACTGACCAACCAACGGTCGTCGGATCCGGTCTGTCAGGAGCATATGCTGCGTTCGCCGCGGAGGAAGCCGAGGTGTCGGAGCTGGTATTGCTCTGTCCCACCGATACAACGATGGGCGGGAACGGGACCCGGACGTGGGTTCGGTCGCTGCTGCGGTCGCCACTTGTCGGACAGGCGCTGTTTAACGCCCTCGTCAGTAAGTCATCGATGCGGCACTTCCATGCCGATCACGGCTACTATGACATGGACAACCTCACGGAAGACCGACTCGACTACGAGTGGCACTCAGCCCACCAGGAGGGGGCACGGTTTGCCCCGGCGTCGTTCCTTGGCGGATTCCTCGACCCCGAGCAGTCCCTTGCGGCAGAACTGCCGAACATCGACGTTCCTGTGACACTTGTTTGGGGGCGAGACGCCTCGACGACGCCACTTGCGGACGGCCGGTCGCTCGCGGACGAAAGCGACGCGAAGTTAGTCGTCTTCGACGAAGCAAATCTCCTTCCGCACGTCGAACACCCTGATCGATTCGTTGAGCTACTCGTCGAGGAGTGAATTTCCCCGTCCAGACCTACATCCCCATATCCTCGGCCGGTTCGGGGACCGGAAGGTCGTGTGCAGTGACACCAAGGAGCTCTGCGGCGTGATCGAGTGCCATGTCGAACCCGTAGTAGCGTTCGA
>ENA-ORCS01000709-ORCS01000709.1-marine-metagenome-genome-assembly--contig:-NODE-709-length-18889-cov-3.631140_pt1 | contig 18889 bp, 19 predicted proteins | sample MGYA00237781_ERZ508513 | MGnify/ENA primary metagenome ERZ508513 (study PRJEB26184, sample SAMN06268793) | marine metagenome | isolation source: Eden Landing Ponds, San Francisco, CA, USA | place...
CGGGGCTGGGCGAGGACTGGGTCGACGTCGACAAGCACACGCTCGAAGCGACGGCCGCCGAGGACGTCTACGCACTGGGTGACGCGGCCGCGGTCGGCGTCCCGAAAGCCGGCAGTGCGGCCCACTACCAGGCCAACGTCGTCGCGAAACGGCTCGCGAGCGAGCTTCATGACCGTCCGGCGACGGCGACCTACGACGGCAAGACGCTGTGTTTCATCGAGACCGCGATGGACAGCGCGACCTACGTCGCCTTCGACTACGACGACCCGCCCCAGCCGGGAACGCCCAGCAGAGCGCTCCACTGGTCGAAACTCGCCTACAACGAGTCCTACTGGCTCACCGCCAGGGGGCTTCTGTGAGGTGGTCTCGATGAGCGAATCCACGGGCACGGTGGAAGAGACGCCGGCAGAACTGGCGACCGCCATCGAAAACAACCCAGAGGCGGTCGCGACGTTCGTCGAGCGACTCGACGCCGTCAACGAACTGCTGGACGTGCTCGAACTCGGTACCGACGCGCTGGACGACGACATGGCAGTCTCGCTTGCCGGGACTGCCGCCACGCTCGGCGAGTCCGCCGACGGTCTCGCGACCGACGAAACCGTGGCACTCGCCGAGAGCGTCGGCGACAACGGCGAGTCGCTGGGCGAGGCGCTCGAAACCCTCGCCGCGCTCCAGGAACAGGGCACGCTCGACGACCTCGTCGAACTCGCGGAGGTCGTATCCCTCCTGCGCGACGCACTGGACGACGACATGGCCGTCTCGCTGGCCGGAACCGGCGCCTCGCTGGGCGAACTCGCCGACTCGGCCGCCGACGAGGCTACCCGCGACGGACTGACGACCGTCCTCGACGCCGTCGGCGACGCAGAGTCCGAGGAGGTGTCCCGCGTCGGCACGCTGGGACTCGTCCGGGCCACGCGCGACGAGGAGGTCCAGGCCGGCCTGGGCTACCTGATCGTCCTCGCTCGCGCGCTCGGCCGCCGGACCGACACCACCCGCTGAGAGTCTGCACACACAGACTCTCGACACGCTCGGCCGGAGGAGCACCGACTGCCCAGCGCAGCGCCGTAATCCGTTATTGTGTTATTAAATCCCAATACTATACACAACAGTTTTGTCGCTGGCGTACAAAGACCAAGTATGGAACGCAATGTCGGCGGAATGGACCGGACAGCCCGCCTCGTGCTCGGCCCGCTGCTGGCGCTCGTCGGGCTCGCGGTGGTCTTCGATGTCGTCTCGACGAACGTCTACCTCGGCGGGGCGCTCGTCGTCGTCGGGGCCATATTCCTCGTAACCGGCGCCGTCCAGCAGTGTCCGATCAACAGTTTGCTCGGCGTGAACACCTGTCCGCGGAACTGACGCCTGCGTCTGGGGCGTCTCGGTTGCGGTCTGGACCAGATCGATCGGCGAGTGTCGAACGCGAAGCGACATCGGGGTTGCCGATGAAACTCGGGATACAGTTGCATCTCGCTGGACGTTCACTTTCGAATACTGTTTCTGTTCCTACTGTGTTCGGATCGGAACACAACCGCCCGACTCGGCCCGGTGGTTTTATCTTACCCCTCTCACAAGAATCACTCGCCGGTGAGGCGCTTTTCACGTCGTAGCCGGCACAAATCGCGCTCGGCCAGGTCATGGCGACCGCTCGCTCGACTCGCGCCCGTCCGGACGGGCCCACTCCTCGTCTTCGCCCGCCTCACTTTCTCGGAAGACATTTACTATCACCGACATCACCGGACGGTGTGTCGGACGCTGACTGGTCGGGGCGTCGGTTCGAGCGTCTCCCGTCGTCGCTCCCCGGTCCGTCGTCGCTCCCCACGCTATCCGACTCGTTGGTGGGTACCGTCGGCGGTGGCTGTGCGTTCGTCGTCGGCTACGCGGTGACGTTCCTATTCGAGGGACGACGTGTCCGGTCCCCCACCCGGCCGCTTCTCGAACTCTACTCCTTCGGGATCGACGCCGGTGGGGAACTGAACGTGGGGCCGACGGGCCCGCTGCCGGGCCCCCACACGTTCGTTACCTGGCATTTCCTCTCCCTCCACGGTGCGGGCTTCGAGCGACGCGCACAGGATTACTGGACGCTCGCACCCCCGGAGACCCGACTCCTCGTCTTCGTTCCGGCAGTACTCTTGGTCTTCGCCGGTGGCGCCGTGGTAGTCCACCGAGGGGCCGAAGACCCGTGGACTGGGGCGAAACGCGGCGGGGCTGTCGCACTCGGCTACCTCCCGCTGGTCGTCCTCGTCGCGCTCGCATCGCAGTGGACAGCACCCGAGAGCGTCGCTATCGAACGCTTCGGCCTCACGACCGGCGACAGCAGTCCGATCGGTACCATCGGCGTCTCCGCGCGCCACGTCGCACCGGTCGCGGGCGTCGCGTACCCCGTCGCGTTCGGCGCGGTCGGAGGGTATCTCGCGTTCGTGTGGTCCGAACGTTCTGTGCCGACGACCGCTATCGGTCGCGGTCTCGCCGCCGGAGCGGTCGCTTTCACGGTCGGCTGGGCCGTCGCCGTACGCCAGACCTTCGCCCGGGACCGCGGTGCACGTGCCTGGGAGTTCGCGGGACTTCAACACGTCCCCGGCACCTGGCACGAGTCCGTTCTCGACGGCGCGACCCCGGACAGTCTCGTGCTCGGAACCTGGCACTATCACCGCCGCCACGGCGGGGACATCGACGTCCGGTACCTCGGGGATGTCGCCGACGGGATGGACCTGCTCGTACTCCCGCGGCTGTCAGTCTCGGCGGATCTCGCGCCCATCTACCCTGTCGCTCCCGCGGTTCTGGTACTCGCGGGGGCGGCGCTCGCACTCACGTCCGACCGTTCGAATTGGCGTGACGCCACGGTCCGCGGCGCGAGCGTCGCCCTGGGATATCTCCCACTCTCGCTGGCGACGGCTGTCGCGACGACCTGGGGCCCCAGGGGTCCGGTGGCTGCCGTCCTCGGTGTCGATCTCACCGACGCTTTCCTCCTGACAGGGCTGGCCTACCCCGCCGTCCTCGGTGGTGTTGGCGGCATCGTGGCGTACTCGATTACGCGGAGGGCACGAGCAGTGACCGGGGACACGGACTGATTACCGTCGTGAGACAGTCCCCGGCGTCGGGAATCGCCGGACCGGTGAACCGGCGGGGAGATCGTTCGTCGCTCATCCGGGCACTTCGTCGACGACGCGATGGGCCATCGACGGGGAGAGCTGAAACGCGATCTCGAGGACGACTGCCGTGAGGACGGCAAGGACGGCGAATCCGACGAACACCAGTATCGCCACGTCGGCAAGCGGGGCGAGCGCTTCCAGCGGGGCGGTCGGTTCCGGTGGCGCGGGGACGGTGTCCGACCGGGTGGGCGGTTCCGACAGCGCCTCCCACAGCCCCAGTCCCAGCACGAGCGACGAGACGGCGAACAGGACGTGTGTGCGCAACCACGAGAGCGGGCGGACACACAGAAACAGGAACCCGACGAGCAGGGGCGAGTACGTCAGCGGCGCGTAGATCGGGGCGGTGCCCATCAGTGCCGCGAGTGTGAGTCCCGTCCAGAACAGGATTCCGCCCCCAGCGGCGAGGCTTGCGGTGAACGAAGCCCCATCGTGGTCGTCCCTCGCGAACAGGCCGGCAGTGCCCAGAACAGTGAAGAACCCTCCGACGAGCGAGAGGAGCCAGGCGTGCGGGGCCGCCGGGACCACGAACCACCAGGCCGACAGCGCCACCAGCGCACAGACCTCCGCCGCGACGACGGCGCGGGGACCGGAACGTCCCGACCACCACCACGCCGTCACGCCGGCCGCGGAGAGTATCACCGCGACGAAACCTGCCCACTGTGCGACGAGCGCCGGCGTGACCGCGTACGACGAGGCCACCACGCTCTCGCCGGTCGGACTCCCACAGTCGTTGATCTGACAGAACGCGGACGACCAGAGTGTCCGCTGTACGTATCCGGGGACCAGCGACGAGAGCGTTCCGAGCGTCACGAGCGCGAGACCCCACCTGACCCGGCGCTCGTAGTCCGGATCGCGAGGGTGGTGGACCGGCGGCGTCGCCATTGTCGGGGCAAAGTCTCGGACCGACAAATGTCTGGGGGTTATACCGTTTGGCCGACGACGACTCACTCCTCGTCGGTCTTGATGTCCGCGGACAGTCCCTGGGCCATCTGGATGTCCTTCGAGTTGTTGACCGTCCAAGCGGTGCGGTCGGTGACGGCCTCGATGGCTTCGCGGGCGCTCGGGGAGCCTTTGCCCGATTTCTTGACACCGCCGAACGGGAGTTGCACCTCTGCACCGATACACGGCAAGTTGGCGTACGCCAGTCCCACCTCGGCGTGGTCGCGAAAGTGGTTGATCTGGCGATAGTCTTCCGAGATGATGGCGGCGGCGAGGCCGTACTTCGTGTCGTTGTGGATCGTCATCGCCCGCTCGATGTCGCCTTCGTACTCGAGGAGCGCGACGTGGGGGCCGAACACTTCCTCGTGGAGACACCGGAGGTCGGGGTCGTAGTCGACCTCGTAGACGAACGGGCCGACCCAGTAGCCGTTCTCGAAGCTCGCGCTTCGCTCACTGTCGGCGGCTGTCGCCGCCCCGTCCTCGTGTCCATCGGGGAGCTCTCCGGGGTCGAGTTCCGCGCGGTCGACGAGGACGGTCGCGCCTTCCTCGCGGGCGAGGTCGTTGTACCGGTGGAACTTCTCGACCTGATTTTCGTCGACGACGGGACCCATGAACGTCGATTCCTCCAGGGGGTCACCCACGGCGACGTCCTCGGCGAGGTCGACGAACCGGGACCTGAACTCGTCGTAGACGTCACTGTGGACGATCAGCCGTTCGGAGGAGACACACCGCTGTCCGGTCGTCTTGAACGAGGACATCACCGCCGAGTGGACCGCTAGGTCCAGGTCGGCGTGCTCGGTGACGACGATGGCGTTTTTGCCGCCCATCTCCAGGGCCGCCTCGCGGCCGGCCTGGCCCCCGAGTGTGTCGCCGATCTGGTGGCCGACTTCCGCCGAACCGGTGAAGAGGACGGTGTCGACGCGCTCGTCCTCGACGATGGCGTTGCCGGCGTCGCCGAAGCCCTGGACGACGTTGAACACGCCCGGGGGGACGCCCGCGTCGACCATCATCTCGGCGACGACCTGTCCACACCAGGGGGTCTGTTCGGCGGGCTTCCAGACGACCGTGTTGCCCTCGACGAGCGCGACGGCGACGTGCCAGAACGGGATCGCGACCGGGAAGTTCCAGGGGGTGATACAGCCCACGACACCCCGTGGTTTCCGGCGCATGTAGGCGTCCTTGGCGGCGATTTCGCTCGGGACGACGTCCCCGTGGGGGTGGCGGGCGTTGCCGGCGGCCCACTCGACCATGTGGGCGGCCTCGACGACGTCGGCGCGGCCCTCGCTTATCTCCTTGCCACACTCCATCGTGACGATCTCCCCGAGTTCGTCGGTGCGGTCCCGCAGTTCGTGATAGACCTCCCAGAGCACCTCCGCGCGGTCGACGTACGAGAGCGCTCGCCACTCCTCGAAGGCGTCGTCGGCGGCCGAGACCGCCCGCTCGACGTCCTCGGGCGTCGCCCGGTGAAACTCCCCCAGGGTGTCGCCGGTCGCCGGGTTCTCGCTCTCGAAAGTCTCCGAGCCCGACCCTGCCGTCCACTCGCCGTCGACGTAGTGCTGTCCGGTCCCGGAGAACTGATGACTCATGCCTGGATCACAGGCAAATATTGCACAGGCGTCGGCAAAAAACCTCTCCGGTGGGACACGTATAGTCGGCAGTCAGGTCAGCGACTGCGGACGGGCGCAAAAATATCACTCGACGAGCGGAAGAATGCAGCCAGCGAGAGCGTCGCGAGCACGAGCGCCGTAGTCGGGACGACGGTGACCCACCAGGCGGGTACCAGTCCGTCCGACTGAACCCCGACGTAGATGAGCTGGCCCCACGAAACGACGGTCGGATCACCGAGTGTACCCTCGCCCATCTCGGACGGCAGGACGACGAACGATAGCGCGGCCTCGGTCGCGACGAGCAGCGGGACCTGCAGGGCGAGCGTCGAGAACACCTGCCGGCTGACGTTCGGCAGGAGGTGGCGCCGGGCGACCCACAGCCGACTTGCACCGGAGAGACGGGCGGCGCGCACGAACGGTCGCTCCCTGAGTTCGAGCGTCTCGTTGCGTACCGACCGTGCCAGACTGCCCCAGTTTACCAGTCCGAACACGAGTATCAACATCAGCAACCGGTACTCGGCGTTCCACTGCCAGAAGAGGATGTAGACAACGACCGCCGGCAGCGTCGCGAGCACGTCGGCCACCCGCATGAGGACGGTGTCGGTCCATCCGCCGATCACACCGGAAACCAGGCCGACGCCCACGCCGAGGGGGACGAGAACGAGCGCGCTCACGGCGGCGATCTCGACGACAGTCCGGGCCCCGAGAACGACGAACGGCAGGAGACTTCGACCTGCCCGGGTCGTCCCGAGCGGGTAGCGGAGGGTCCCCCGACAGCGCCCGTCGACGACCTGACCCGGGCAGGACCCTGTGAGAAACTGCGTGTCGACCGTCGCACCGACCGGCGGGAGCCACGCTCGCGTGAACGCGATGTCTGTCGGTTCAGAGACGAACAACGGGCCGAACAACCCCACGACCAGGAGCATTCCAGCCGCGGTCGTGCTGACGACCGCGATAGGCCGGTCGCGAAGTCGCCGCACGTACAGGCGTGCCCGTCGCGGCCGGCTTGCGAGCGACGCGAGCATCCCGGCACCCGCAAGTATCGAGAGTCCCAACAGCCAGTCGACGGGTTCCATCTCGGCGACGCCCGGCAGTGAGTTCCCCCGCACGTGTTCCCAGTAGAACCCAGCGAGGAGTGCGATGCTACCGAGCAATACCCCGCCAGTCGGCCATCGCCGGCGGAGCGCTCCTCTCACTGTGCGTCCCTGGACCGTCTGGAGGGCGTCGCCGTCGCCGGCGAACGGCCCGGGGCGGTCTGACATCGAGGGTAGCCAGCACCCACAACTTCTAAATGATTGTGGTATATCTTGGCACACGATGGTTCGCATCGCCCTCCGAGCGACACCTGCGGTGAGACCGGCTGACGCCGGCCGGTGACCGTGGGTCGTCGTTCGTTCCTCCTCCGCCGGGTCCTCGGTCTGGTCGCCGCCGTGTGGACAGTCGTGACGTTCGTGTTCCTCTACTTCGAGCTGACACCGTACCTGAAATCGGGGGCTGGCGAGGGGATCCCGGTCGCGTCGGGGGATCCACTCGCCGAGCGCTATCTCGACTGGCTCGCCTGGCTGGTGACTGTTCCCGATCCGGTTTTCGCGCCGCTGGTCGAATCCGCCGGATACACGCTGGTGTATCTCCTGCCCGCGACGTGTCTCGCGGTAGTCGCCGGCACACTCCTCCGCGTCTACTCCGTGGCGCGGGAGACCGACCTCCTCGACCGCTCGTTCGACGTCGTCGCGCTGGTCGGACTGAGCGTTCCCGCGTTCGTCCTCGCCTTCCTGTTCGGTCGTTTCTTTCTGTCACAGTACCTCTCCGTTCTCGGACGGTTGAACGTGTACGACGTGAATTCGGGTCCGTTCTCCCCGGAGAACCTGACGGCCGCGGTCTGGCCGTTCCTGGCAACGGCGGGTTTCCTGTTTGCCGTACAACTCCACTACGCGGGTGAGCAACTCCGGGCGCACGCCTCCGAACCGTTTGTCAAGACGGCCCGTGCGAAAGGGCTGAGCGACTGGCGGACCGGCTGGCACCTCTTTCGCAACACCGCGGTCACGCTCTTTTCCGTCCTCTTGACCGACATGTACGGGACGGTCCTCGTCACCGTCTTCGCCGTCGAATTCGCCACGGAGACTCCCGGGATCGGTGCGCTGATCGCCAGCGCCACGGTCGAAGGTGACCTGGCGCTCGTCCTCGGTCTCGCGCTTGCGCTGGCGCTCGTCGGCGTGGCAACGACTTTCGCCGAGGACCTGGCCTACGCCCTCACCGACCCGCGCGTGACGTTCGACGAGTGATCCCTATCTGACCGTCTCCAGGGCCCGTTCGACGTGCTCGCGGTCGATCCGCACCTCGCTTGCTTTCGCGTTGGCCTCCTCGGGCACGATGCCGGTCGCGACCTCACTGATGGCCTGCATCGACGCTTCGCGGACGAGCGCCTCGATCTGCGCACCCGAGAGCCCGGCCGTCTCGGTCGCCAACTCGTCCAGGTCGACGTCCTCGGCGAAGGGTTTGCCCTCGGTGTGGACGGCGAGGATCTCGCGACGCGCGGCCTCGTCGGGTTCGGGCACCTCGATGTGTCGTTCGAGACGCCCGGGTCGCAACAGGGCAGGGTCGATGACGTCCTTCCTGTTCGTCGCCGCCAGGACGATCAGGTTGGGGTTCTCCGCGGCGCTGTCCAGTTCCGTCAGGAGCTGTGAGACGACGCGCTGGGTCACCTCGTGGCTGTCGCCGCGGACGCTGGCGATGCCGTCGATCTCGTCGAAGAAGACGATCGTCGGCGCCGTCTGTCGGGCACGGTCGAACACTTCGCGTACCGCCTTCTCGCTCTCGCCGACGTAGCGGTCCATGAGTTCGGGGCCGGCGACCCGGATGAAATTGACGCCGCTCTCGCCGGCAGTCGCTCGTGCGAGGAGCGTCTTCCCGGTGCCGGGCGGGCCGTGGAGCAACACCCCGGCTGGCGGGTCGGTCTTCGCCGCATCGAACAGGGGGGCGTACTCCAGTGGCCACTCGACCGCCTGTTCGAGGGCAGACTTCGCCTCGTCGAGACCCCCCACGTCCGCGAAGGTCACGTCCGGCGACTCGGAGACGTACTCGCGCATCGCCGACGGGTCGACGACCCGCAGCGCCGCCTCGAAGTCCTCGCGGGTGACGGACGGCTCGTCTCGCGTGCGTCGCAGCGCGTGCATCGCCGCTTCCGTCGCCAGCGTCTGCAGGTCCGCCCCGACGAATCCGTGCGTGCGCTTTGCGATCCGGTCGAGGTCGACGTCCTCCCCCAGGGGCATCCCTCGCGTGTGGACGTCGAGTATCTCGCGCCGGCCCGTCGACCCTGGAACGCCGATCTCGATCTCCCGGTCGAAGCGCCCGCCCCGGCGGAGCGCGGGATCCACCGTGTCCACGCGGTTGGTCGCGCCGATGACGATGACCTGCCCGCGGTCTTGCAGTCCGTCGAGCAGCGTCAGGAGCTGTGCGACGACGCGGTTCTCCATGTCCGAATCCTCGTCGCGCTCGCCTGCGATGGCGTCGATCTCGTCGATGAAGACGATCGCGGGGGCGTTCTCCTCGGCGCGCTGGAAGGCCCCACGCAATCGCTCTTCGCTCTCGCCTTTGAACTTCGAGACGATCTCGGGCCCCGAGATGACGTCGAAGTAGGCGTCGACCTCGTTGGCGACCGCACGGGCGATGAGCGTCTTGCCCGTCCCGGGTGGGCCGTAGAGCAACACCCCACGGGGCGGCGAGATGCCGAGCCGCGTGAACAGTTCGGGTTCCGAGAGTGGTAACTCGATCATCTCGCGGACCTGTTCGAGTTCGTCGTCGAGCCCGCCGATGTCCTCGTAAGAGACGCCCGTCCGCGAGGCCGATCCCTGTGGCTGGTCGCCGCTGGTTCCGCTCGCTCCCGTCGTCGAACTCTTGCTACTCCCATCCCCATCACCGGTGCCAGTGGCGCCACTGGTGTCGCCGGTGCCGCCCGACGTCGCAGTTGTGGACCCCGAACTGGCGGTCGACCCGCTCGATCGCTCGTCGACCGCCGGCAGGACGGTGATGTCGGTGCCGTCGGTGACGGTCACGGCGCCGGCCGGGTCGGTGTCGGAGACGACGAACCCACCCACGCCGTCGATATGGACCTGTTCGCCCTCGCGGAGCGGACGGTCGAGCAGTGCGCGGCGGACGGCCGCCTCGCGCTGGCGCTCGTCGAGGCCGACACTCCCGGCGAGTCGGACGGTGATCTCGTCGGCTTCGCGGAGGTCGGTCTGCTGGACGCGGACGGTGTCGCCGATATTGACGCCGGCGTTGGCGCGCGTATCGGCGTCGATTCGAACGTACGAGCCGTCTTCGCTTTCGGGCCAGGCTTTCGCGACGGTGGGTCGTTCCCCCTCGATGACGAGCGGGTCGCCGCTCAAGACCCCGAGACGCTCGCGGACCGACTCGGGGACCCGCGCGATGCCGCGACCGGCGTCGCGCTTTTTCGCCCCCTCGACCTTCACCTCGATGACCTCCTCGCTCATACCGTCGGCTATCGCCCCGACCGCCTAAACGCTTCTTCTCGCTCTGTCCACCTCGAACCCGCAGTTTGTCCCCCGGAGAAACGCCTTTACGCTCAGCACGTACACCCATACACATGGTCGTGACTACCGAACGGGACGACATGACGTGGTACGAGTGCGAAGCTTGTGGGCTCATGTTCGACGACCAGGCGGACGCGCGCCAGCACGAACAGAACTGTGACGCCGAGGGACCGTCCTACATCCAGTAACCCGTCGCCTCGACGCCGGCCAGTCGCCCCGCTCTTGCCCGCTCTCGGGTTCGCTCTCAGTTCTCGTCGTCTTCGGGAACGATTTCGTAACTGCGCTCGCCGAGTTCGTCCTCCTCGAAGACGAAGACGCGGCCGTCCGCGACGGTGAAATCCACCGATACCTCGACCCGATGTGAGGTCGCCGCCGCTCGCACGCCCGGGAAGAGCACTGTCTCCTCGCCCTGGTCGACCATCATTCGCCCCACTCCCGTGCCTTCGAGGATGTCGTCGTGGGTGTTCAGGTCGTTGACGTAGACGAGGACACCCTGGGTCTCGCTCTCGTCGGTGACGAGGACGTGGACCTCCTTGCCGGGCGCCGTCCGGACGCTCCCCTCGACAGCCTCGGGGACGCCACGGTAGAACACCTCTCGACCGTCGAGGTACTCGACGGTGACCCCGTCCTCTCGGAGTTCGATCCCCAGCGTAGAGGGTGGTACGTCGTTACGGGCGCTCATACCCCGGTCTTCTCGGGCACGGTGAAAAGCGCCGCGTTCCGTGGTTGCAACCGGAACACTGCCGGCGGGAATTTCCACAGAAGTAAGTACCCCGGGTGGCCAAGCACGGACGATGAAGGGACGGGCTCGCGCTCCCGCCGCCGGGACCGTGCTGAACGCGCTGGCGACCGAGACAGGCGCCGCCTTCGCCATCGACGAATACACGACGGCGTCGGTCGAACTCGACCCCACCGCGACGGAGGTGACGGGAACCGTCGCCGACGACCCGGACGCCGACACGCGACTGGTAGAGCGCTGCGTGGACGCCGTCACGGAACGGTTCGGCGACGGCGAGGGTGGTACAGTCCGCACCGAGAGCGAGGTGCCGATGGCCTCCGGCCTGAAGAGTTCGAGCGCTGCCGCAAACGCGACGGTGCTCGCGACGCTTTCGGCACTCGACGCCACCGACGAACTCGACCGCGCCGACGCCTGTCGACTCGGTGTGGACGTCGCTCGCGAGGTGGGTGTGACCGTGACCGGCGCGTTCGACGACGCCAGCGCGAGCATGCTCGGCGGCGTCACTGTCACCGACAACGCGACCGACGAGTTGCTCGCCCGCGAGGAACGGGACTGGGACGCGCTCGTCTGGACGCCCCCCGAGCGGGCTTACAGCGCCGATGCCGACGTCGAGCGCTGCCAACAGGTGGCGCCGATGGCCGATCTCGTCGCCGACCTCGCGCTGGATCGGGAGTTCGGTCGCGCGATGACCGTCAACGGCCTGGCCTTCGCGGGCGCGCTGGGCTTTTCGGCCGACCCGATGGTCGAGGCCATGCCCCACGTCCACGGCGTCTCGCTGTCAGGGACGGGTCCGAGTTTCGTCGCCGTGGGCGAGCGCGAGTCCCTGGAGACGGTAGAAGCGATCTGGAGCGAGCGTGCGGGACGGACGTGGCTGACGACGACACAGACCGAAGGAACCACCGTAGTGAGCCAGCAGAGGACACGATAGTATGAGTCGACAGTCCGCGGCACGGGATCTGGAGGCGCTTCGGGACGAGATCGAAGGTCTCGACCGGGACATCGTCGAGTTGATCGCCCAGCGAACCTACTTCGGGAGCGCCGTCGCGGCGGTGAAAGCCGAACGCGACATCCCGACGACCGACACCGACCGCGAACAGGTCGTGCTGGACCGGGCCGAGGACAACGCCGAGCGTTTCGAGGTCGAACACAATCTGGTCAGGGCGGTCTCCCGCCTGCTCATCGAGTTGAGCAAGGTCGAACAACAGGAGGACACGGCACACATGAGTCAGACACCCGAGGACATGAGCCTGGAGGAACTCCGGGAGGAGATAAGCAGTATCGACCGCGAGATCGTCGAACTCATCGCGCGACGCACCTACGTCGCCGAGACCATCGCGGACGTCAAAGACGAGCAGGGCCTGCCCACGACCGACGAGGCCCAAGAACAGGCCGTGATGGACCGGGCCGGCGAGAACGCCGAGCGCTTCGACGTCGACTCCAACCTCGTCAAGGCCATCTTCCGCCTGTTGATCGAGTTGAACAAGGTCGAGCAACGGGAATCTCGCTGAGAACTCGAAACTACTCCCCGTCTGTCGGTTCCATCGGCACCCTCGATACCTCGATATCCCCGTAATCTTTCTCCGACGAGAGTACGTCCAGACCCCGAGTTTCCGCAGTCGCCGCGTGGAACGCGTCGAACGGCGTCATCCCTTCGTCGTAGGAGTTGACAGCTTTCAGAACCACCTGTTTCTCTTTTTCGTCTCGCACGGGGACGAGTTCGAGCAGGTTCGCCACGAGCGGCACATAGTCGAACTCGTATCGTTCGCGGGCGAGGACGAGTTCGAGATACGAGAACGCTGACGTTTCGACCTCGGACTCGTCGAGTGCGTCCTCAGCCGACCCCTGCAACCAGTCGGAGTCCTTGGCGAGTGCGAGCAAGAAGTCCGTCTCGACGTACACCGTCATCTATCGGCGTCCGTCTCTCGGGCCTCGGCTTTGGCTTCGGCTTCGATGTCCCCGCGGATCTCCCCGACGGGCGCATCATGGAGGCCGCCTGCCGCCTCACGGACAGCGGCGAGTGGGTCGTCTGCCACCGGGATGAGTTCGAGCCTGTCCTCGTAGGTTACGTTGTGATACTTCTCGCCGTACTTCTCCCGCACCTCTTTGGGGATGTACAGCCGCCCCTGCCGGTCCGTCTCAGTTGACATGGTTACCTCTATAGTGGTATCAACAAAGAATCGTACCACCAGAAGTACGGCAGTGGTATACTCACGGTCTCTCCGCAGCGATCCATGATGGATTTGAGCTACCTGAACAGGGTCGAGTAGCGGGAGAGCAGGGAGCCGGATTCGAGCATCGACGGAGTAGTGGCGACCTGAAACTCTCCGAACTCGCCACGAGAACCTGCAGTGCCCCGAGACGCTCGACGGCGAGCAGGCCCGATCCTTCCCGGGACGGATCCCCGCAGTCGAGGCGGTCGCGATGCCCGTTCGATCGCTGCGGTCGTGAGAGGCTCAGTACGCCCAGAGCCGGTCGATCCGGGAGTCCGCTTCGGGGTGTTCCGATCGCAAGGTCTCGCCGTCGCGTTCTCCGTCGACGTTGATCACGTGGACCTCCCCGCGACGACCGTCGTAGGCGTCCTGGAAGTCGTAGACGGCGCCGACCACCTGAACCGAATCGGAGACGTCCTCGCTCTCGACGAGGAACTCGACCTGCTGGTCGACGTTGTACTCGACGAGGTGGTTGACCGCCTCACCACGCGTCAGCCCGTCGGGTAACGCCGCGACTCCGGATTCGAGGTGAGGTTGCAACAGGCCGATACAGCGCTCGATCCCCGGCAGGTCCGAAATTTCGCCGGTCAGAGAGTCGTACGTCGCGGTGACGGCGCCACAGCCGGTGTGGCCGACGACGACCGCTGTCTCGGTGCCGGTGTGTGCCAGCGGGTAGAGGACGTCGCCGGAGACGACCTCGGCCTCGCCCGTGTGCTGGACGACGCGGTTGCCGATGTTACCGCAGGTGAACACCTGTCCCGGACTCTCGTTGCCCCACATGTGGTCCTGTAACACTCTCGAATCCGAACAGCAGACCGTGACGGCGTCCGGGTGCTGGGCGTCGAGCAACCCGTCGAACCGGGCGTCGAACTCCTCGGCGTGGGCCGCGTTCCCCGCGAGCATATCCCGGACCGTCTGATTCATACACCAGCGTTCAAACGGGGGATAAAAGGGGGTTTGCCTTCCCGCGAGAACCCGTCTTGAACAGCACCGAGTGCCGGGATTTCCGGCTACGGGTCACCGTCGCGAGCAACCGCACCGTGACACACAGGCAGTTCTGCGGGGACGGCTGGCTCGCAGGTTCTGATCAATCGCTATAGTCCGCAGCCAGCTCGTCCAGCGCGTCGTGATGGTGGGTGGTGTGCGGTGCCGTCAGCGGCGAGACGCTCACCTTCCCGTCGACGACCGCCCGCCGGTCCGTCCCGTCGGGGTCGGGGATGTCACCTGTCTTCATGCGCTCCCAGATGCGGTCCCGGAGGACGACGTCCTCGCCCTCGCGGTCGGCGGTCATGAGATACACCTCCGAGGGATGGGTGACAGCCATCTCGCATGGCCCCCACTCCGCGACGGGCGCGTTGACGTTGAGGTAGTCGGCGTGGTCGAAGACGCCCGCATCGCTCGCACGGTCGGCGAGAAATCGCGTCGCCCCAGCGGCCTCGGCGTAGCTCTCGCGGTCGACCTCGGTGTCGGTGTAGGCGGTGTCCTCGGCGACAGGGACGTACATCGAGACGGCGATGGCGGGCACGTCGAAGAAGGTCGCCTCGACGGCCGCCGAGACGGTCCCCGAGCGGCCGAGGACGTACGCGCCGAGGTTGGCGCCGCGGTTACACCCGGCGACGACGAGGTCCGCCTCGGGGACGAGTGACTCCAGGCCAGCGACGACGCAGTCCGAGGGTGTGCCCTCGACGCTGTAGCCCAGGTCGTGGTCGTGGACCGTGACCTCGTGAGAGAGCGACCGCCCGACAGCGCTCTTGTCGTCGGCGGGAGCGACGACTGTCACTTCGCCCACGTCGCGGAGGGCCTCGTAGACCGCGCGGAGGCCAGGGCTCTCGATGCCGTCGTCGTTCGTCAGCAGTATCGACGGCTCGTCCATACGACCCCTGGGGAACCCCCCGGCAAAAGCGCACCGCTCGCCACGCTGGTTCGAGACTCCCACGGGTCCCCGCCGTCAGAGCGGCACGCGGTCGACGATCGTCTCGTCGTCGACGACCAGATTGTACGCCCGCTCGTCGTCGTTCCAGAGCACGAGGACGTTCTCGAAGGCCAGCACCTCGCCGTAGTCGGCACTCAGCAGGTCGGCGTTGAGCGCCGACTCCCTGGTGAGTACCGCGTAGTGAGACACCTGCTGGCTGCCGTCCCCCAGGAGAAAGAGCGGGTTTCCCCCTTCCGAGAGGTCGTGGCTCAATTTCGCCGCGTAACAGTCGACGCGGTTCGTGACGTGTGTCTCCGAATCGGCAAAGCGCGCGACGACCGACGCGTCGAGGTCGAAGTCGTACCGCCGGCGCCCGTCCAGTCGCAGGAGACTGTAGGCGTACTGCACGTCGACGTTGACGAACTCACCGGCCTCGTGGTCGCGGTCCCCGTCGCTACCGCCCTCGGCCCCGTCGGTACCGCCTTCGACGTCGGGTACGGCCTCGTCCAGTCGCCGCTGGAAGCCCGGCGCGTCGAGGTCCGGTTTCACGTCGAACGACCAGCAGTCGTCGGCCGGTGAGACGCCCGGCCAGAGCCGAACCGTCGGTCCGTAGACGGTGTAGGGGCCGCGGTCGGCAACACCGCGCTCGACCGCACGCAGTCCGGTCGCAGTGTTGCGGTCGGCCGGGGCGAGTGCGACGAGTGTCCCGTCGTCGGCGAGCGCATCAGCGTACTCCCGGACCACGCTCTCGGGGTCGTCGAGTTCGCTCAGGACGTTCGAGAAGAGGACGAGGTCGAACGGTCCGGCGCTCTCGGCGTCGGCGTCACCGTCGTCGCCAGCTACTGCGGTCGGGTCGAACGCCTCGGCCGTCGTCCGGTGGACCGTCGCGTGGACGTTTCGGCCGGTTTCGGCCAGCATCGCTTCCAGCACGTCGGCGCCGGCGCCCGGTTCGACCGCGTGATAGTCCAGCAACGCGTCGTCGGGCAGCAGGTCACAGAGTCCGAGCGCGGGGCCGCCGACCCCGGCGCCGACGTCGAGAACGCCGAGTCGGCGCGGCAGTAGCCGGTCGGCGACCAGTTCGCCGAGAACGTACTGCGTCGCTGCGTAATAGCCCGGAAGGTGATAGAGTGCGTACGCCAGCGCTGTGTCTTCGTCGTAGTCGACGGCCTCGCCACGCAGATACGATTCCTTCACCGCCCGGATACGCTCGCGGATGGCTCGCCCGCTATCGCCCTCGGGCCAGCCGGCACCGTAGCGCTCGACGAGCAGGTCTTCGAGGACGCGACTGTACTGCTCGGGGAACGATTCGACACTGGCGCACTCACCACCGACGAACTCGCCGCCCGTGTCGGCGACAGCTGTCACAGGTCCCTCATCGACGGGAACGAACAGGCCGTCTTCGCGCTCGATCAGGCCGAATTCGACCGCCGACTCCCGGAGTACCTGTCTGACAGCGGCGGGATGGGGCTGGCCCTCGACGTACTCCGATATCTCGGCGGGGTCGAGGGGCCGCACGTTCCGGAGATACAACGCGTTCGAGCGGACCGCCTCGCGCTGGTCCGCGTTCATCGACCCGTCCCGTTCATCGGCCACTCCCTCTCGCGTCGGGCGCCAGACCGTCACCAGCAGCCTTGCGGCCTGCCTGTTCGTAGAGTTCGGCGAACCGTTCGGGGTCGGCGTCGGCGAGTTCACGGGCGGCCGCGGCGACGTCGTCAGCGCCCTCGAAGGCGGTCTGGATGTCACTGTAGACGCGGGGGTCGTTGCCAGTGACCTGGTCGAGCAGGTCGAACATCGCGGCCGACACGGGCGTCTGGAACGGCTCTGGTACGTCTTCGGCGGCGAGGCCGAACGCGAGCACGGCGGCGTGGACGCGCGCCTGGACGGTCTCCATCGCCTCGTCGTGTTCCCGGGCGGTGGTCTCGAAGAGTTCGTTACCCGTCGCCGCCAGTGCCGCACGGAGTCGGTCCGTCACGGGGCCGGGCGCGTCGGCCACGATCGCGACGTTTCCGGGCGCGCTGTCGGCGGCAAAGAGGGGGTGAAGACTCACCCGTTCGGCGGTCGGGGCCGCGCTCGCCATCGCCGCCACCGCGGGTGCCATCACGCCGCTCACGTCGACGAGCGCGCGGTCGGCACGAGCGCCCCAGGCATCGGCGGCGGCCTCGACGGCCGGGATCGGGACGGCGAGACAGACCGCGTCGAAGTGCTCGTCGCTCTCCCCGGCGACGACGCGGGCGCCGTTCTCGTCAGCGGCGGCGACTGCAACGGACTCGTGGGCGTCGGCAAAGGCGACGTCGGGGTCTTCGTCGAGGCCGCGGGAGACGGTGCTGGCGAACCAGCGCCCCATCTCGCCGGCGCCGACGACGAGCAGTTTCATCGCCCGGGGGTACTGGAGGCTGTCGCAAAAGGCGTTCGGTCGGGGCCACCGGCCTACTGGGTCCGAGGCCGACTGGGGCCGAGAATCCGGGGTCGAACGTCGCCGGAGCGATGCCCTGTTCTAAACGCTTATCTGTCGGGGGTGAGTGTCTCTGGCCATGAGACGCGTCCGCTTTCGAGACACCGCCGGAACCGTTCGCGGCGGCCGGTGGACCACCGTCGAGGGGGAAGACGTCGTCACCGCCGCCGCCGGCCCGTACGGACGCATCGCCTTCGGCGACGAGACGTTCGACCCCGAGGAGGTCGACATCCTCCCACCGTGTGAGCCCACGAAGATCGTCTGTGTCGGCCGCAACTACGCCGAACACGCCGACGAGTTCGACAACGAGATACCCGACCGGCCGCTACTCTTCCTGAAACCCCCCAACACCGTCGCCAGCCACGGCAGCACGGTCACGCTCCCGGCCGGCAAGGAGCGCATCGACTACGAGGGCGAACTCGGCGTCGTCATCGGCGAGCAGTGTCGCCACGTCAGCGCGACCGAGGCCGACGACGTTATCGCGGGCTACACACCGCTCTGTGACCTCTCCAATCGCGACGACCAGAACGTCGAGCAAAACTGGGTCCGCGGCAAGGCCTTCGACAACGCCGCGCCCATCGGTCCCGTGATCGCCACGCCCGAACACCTCACGGACGACGCCACCATCGAGACGCGCGTCAACGGCGAAACCAGACAGTCCTCGTCTATCGAGCACATGATCTTCCCGATCCCGGAACTCATCGAGGAGATCACGACCTACATGACCCTCGAACCGGGCGACATCGTCGCCACCGGGACGCCGGAGGGCGTCGGCCCGCTCGACCAGGGCGACACCGTCGAGGTCGAGATCCAGGACGTCGGAACGTTGCGCCACTCGGTGAAGTTCCCCGACCGCCAGTAACGCTCCGGACGCCGGGACCCCACGCTCAGCCGTCGACGACTTCAGCGCTGTCGTCGCGTGGTTCGTAGCCCAGTCCGCGCATCGTCTCTGTGATCGAGAGATAGCGCTCGCTGTTGCGTGAGATGGCGTTTACAGTCAGCGGATTCTCCGGGAGGTCGGCGGTCGCCGCCTTCTCGACGACGTCCTGGCAGTCGCCCGGTGAGAGCCACATCGCCCGTGCGTAGCGGGCGGCTTCGGGGTCGTCGTCGTCCTGGCGCTCGCGGAGTTCCTCTTCGGTGAGCAGCCAGCCGATCCGCAGATCGACGACCTCCAGGCCGTGGCGGTCGGCGTAGTAACTCCCGAGTGCCTCGCCGCTGACCTTGCTGACGGCGTAATAGGAGTCCGGGCGCGTGGGGTCGTCCGGGCGAACGGCGGGTGCGTCGGCGGCCATCGTCTCCGGCCGGGTGTGGTCGCCGATCCCGTGCATCTGCGA
>ENA-ORCS01000711-ORCS01000711.1-marine-metagenome-genome-assembly--contig:-NODE-711-length-18882-cov-3.118692_pt1 | contig 18882 bp, 18 predicted proteins | sample MGYA00237781_ERZ508513 | MGnify/ENA primary metagenome ERZ508513 (study PRJEB26184, sample SAMN06268793) | marine metagenome | isolation source: Eden Landing Ponds, San Francisco, CA, USA | place...
GAGTACCAAAGCGGCGGGTCCCTCGACTGGTAGGGCGCTTTCGGCGCGCGTGCGGCTACGTTACCTGTCTCCGAGCGCGTCGTCGAGTTCGTCACGTCGCCGCCGACACTCCCGGACGCCACGGAGCAGCGCGTCGAGCGCGAGGTCACCTACCCCGCACTCGAGCGTCGACTGCCGCTCGCGGATCGCGGCGTCGAGGTCGGCTTCGAGCGAGGCGGCGCGCTCGCGACGCATCCACAGATCCGCGTCCTCTGACAGGATCCGAACCGACGCGTCGACGGCCGGCAGCGACTGGTCGACGTGCTTCAACGTCTCGATGGCGCTGTCGAGCGAGTCGAGTTCGATCGCCAGCGCGCGGCACATCACCCGACTCTCCGCGAGGCGCTGTTCGACGTGTTCGAGGATGGCTCGCTGGAGCGGTTGCGTGAACCGGTTGCCGCCGCCCGTAGATGCGAGCGCGACGGCGACTTCCGTGCTCAACTCGGCGGCCAGTACCGCGCGGACCGTCGCCGATTCGTCGTCGACGTGCGGGACGACGTGTTCTTCGAACGCCGCGCGAACGCGCCGACACCGATCGTCGGTCGTCGCTGTCGCGCCAGTCGTCCATCCGGGCGAAAGCGACCCAAGACGCTCGGCGGCGCCACCGGCGCTCACGGGCTCGGTTTCGGCGACTGTCGCGCGGAACTGCTCGAAGCCGCGCCGCTGGCGCTGTATCTCTCGTCGTTCGTCGCGGACGGCGCGACGGGCCGCGGTCAGATCGCGAATCGCGGCGTCGACGTCGGGCACGCTCGGTTACCTCCCCGCTTCCGGTTCCAGTCCCGAGTCGCCGGAGCCGCGAGGCCGACCGGAACTCGAATGCTGTGGTAGGCGCTCGCTCCGCATATTTTAGGTATACCTAAATCATTGTATAATCCTTTCGTCCCACGGGTGCGGCGCGCGGCCGGCGCGGTCGATCCCCGGGCTTTTGCTCGCGCCCGACAGAACGTCGGTATGCGCGCAGCAGTCTATCACGGACCGCGAGACGTCCGTGTCGAAGACGTTCCCGAACCGGAACTGGACGGCCCGGACGATGCCATCGTGCGAGTGACTCACACCGCCGTCTGCGGGTCGGATCTGTGGTTCTACCGCGGCGAGAGCGACCGCGATCCGGGATCGACAGTCGGCCACGAACCGATGGGAATCGTCGAGGCCGTCGGCGAGGACGTCCGCTCGGTGGCCCCCGGCGACCGAGTGTTCGCGCCGTTCAAAATCAGCTGTGGCTCCTGTGAGTTCTGTCGAACGGGACTCCACACCTCCTGCGTCGAGGGTGACGGCTGGGGCGGCGACAACGGCGGCGCGCAGGGCGAGAAGATCCGCTGTCCGCAGGCCGACGGGACGCTCGTCCGCGTGCCGGACCGCCATGCTGACGACGAAGACGCCCTCCGATCGATTCTCCCGCTGACTGACGTGATGGGGACCGGTCACCACGCGGCGGTCAGCGCCGGCGTCGAGGCGGGGTCGACCGTAGTGGTGATCGGTGACGGTGCCGTCGGGCTGTGTGGCGTCCTCGCGGCCCGACGGCTCGGTGCCGAGCGGATCGTCGCGATGGGCCACCACGAGGACCGTCTCGAACGCGCCGACCAGTTCGGCGCGACCGAGACCATTGCCGCTCGCGGCGAGGAAGCGATCGAGCGTGCCCACGAACTCACCCGCGGCGGCGCGAACCACGTCATGGAGTGTGTCGGCGCCGCGAGCGCGATGGACACCGCGATCGCGGTCGCCCGCCCGGGCGGGACTGTGGGCTACGTGGGCGTCCCACACGGCGTCGAGGACGGCGGCCTGGACATGTTCGGCCTGTTCGAGGACAACATCACGCTCCGGGGCGGCGTCGCGCCGGTACGGGCCTACGCCGAGGAGTTGCTCGAAGACGTTCTCGGCGGGACGCTCGATCCGTCGCCGATCTTCACGAAGGTCGTCGACCTGGAGGGCGTGCCGGAGGGGTACCGCGCGATGGACGAACGCGAGGCGATCAAAGTGCTGGTAAAGCCCTGAACCGGGCGGGGCCGCGCGCTCACTCGATGGCGACACCGGTGATCTCGAAGCGGGTCCCGCCGTCCGGGGCGGCCGTGACGGCGATGTCCCAGCCGTGAACGTCGACGATCCGGCGGACGATCGCCAGGCCGAAGCCCGTCCCCTCGTCGGACGTGGAGTAGCCCACCTCGAAGACGGACGATCGTTCCGCGTCGGGAATCCCCACTCCATCGTCGGCGACGAAGAACCCACCCTCGATGTCACCGACGGTCACGGTCACGTCCCCGCCGCCGTGTTCGAGGGCCTCCCCCGGGGATTGCGATGGAGACCCCTTCGAGCCGTGCTCGATGGCGTTGCCGATCAGGTTCTCCAGTACCCGTGACAGTTGTCCTCGGTCCGCACGGATCGTCCGCTCGGTCTCGACGCGGAGGGTCGCACCGGTCGTCTCGACGGTCTCCCAGCACTGCTCGGCCAGCGTCGCCAAATCGACGGCCTCGGTATCGATCTGCCCGTCGCCCTCCAGGGCGAGAGCCAGCAGGTCCTCGATCAGCGTGTCCATCCGCTCGTGGGCCCGCGAAACGGTATCCAGCCCGTCGAGGTCGTACTCCGCCTGGAGCAGTTCGGTCTGACTCCGGGCGACGGTCAACGGGTTGCGGAGATCGTGGCTCACGATGCGGGCGAACTCCTCGAGACGCTCGTTGTGGCCTTCGAGCGTGCGCTCGTCCGCGAGTCGATCGAGCGCGCTCTCGGCGTGACTGACCAGGAGTTCGGCCAGTTCGAGGTCGGACTTTTCGAAGGCCCCGGGCGCTTCGGCCAGTGCCTGGAAGACGCCGTGATCGCCGATCGGGACGTACAGCCCCGAGCGAAAGGGTCCGGTCCCGCCGGCCTCGGGACACTCTTCGATGTCCGCGATCGACAGCGACTCGCCCGTCCGGGCCGCTCTCTCGGCGAGTGCCCCGTCCGCCGAGAGCCCCGCGTCCTCCGGGACGTCCGTCGCCTCAGGGGTCGTCGTGTAGGCGTCCGCCCCGAGATCGATGCGGCTGAGGTCGAACGCCAGGATGTCGCGGCCGGCTTCGAGGGTGCGCTCACAGACCGACTCGGAGGTCTCACACGCGCCGAGGTCGGTCGCGACGTCGTGCAACGCCGTGAGCTTCCGCTCGTGGCGCTTGCGTTCGGTGATGTCGGTCACCGTCAGGTAGACCCGCGAGTAATCGTCGGCGTAGGCCTCGGGGACACGGACGTCCATGATCTCCTCGATGCGCTCGCCGTCGAACGTCCGGGCGGTGGTTCGGACTCTGAAATGAGTCTCGCCGTCGGCGATCCCCGCATAGACCTCGACGTTCGCGTCGTAGGCTTCCGGGGTGAAGATGGCCTCGACGTTCTCCATCAGGTGGGCCTTCGAGTCGGCTCCGTACCGCTCGACGGCCTGTTCGGAGACGTCGATGATCTCGACCTTTTTCAGGATCGTCCGCATCTCCGCCGGGCTGTTCTCCAGATGGGCTTTGAGATCCGGCACCTCGGCGGCGAGGGACTCGACGTAGTCCGCCACTTCGGAGAAGTCCTCGACCCAGACGACGGCCGGATTGGACTCGAACAGCGACCGGTACTCGCGCTCTCTCTCCCACAGGGCCCGCTCTCGTTCCTTGCGCTCGTCGATGTCAAGATGGACGCCAACGGCACGGACCGGTTCGCCGTCCTCGCGTTCGGTCACGCGCCCGATGTCCCGGATCCACTTCCAGTCCCCGTCCGCGGTCCGCATCCGGTGGTCACACTCGTAATACTCGGTTTCCCCGGCGAAATGTGCCTCTAGAGCCTCCCGGACGGCGGGAGCGTCCTCCGGGTGGAGGCGTTCCCTCCAGGCGTCGATGTGCGGATCGATGTCCGCCGGGGCGTGGCCTAACATCGCCGCCCACTGGTCGTTGAACTGTACCGCGTCCGTTCGGAGGTCCCAATCCCAGACGCCGATATTGGCGGCCTCGACGGCCAGGTCCAGGCGTTCCGTGAGCCGCCGGAGCTCCCGATCGCGCTCGGTCCGCTCGGTGATGTCCCGCATCGATCCGACGACGCCGAGAACTGTCCCGTCATCGTCCAGCAACGGATAGTCCTGGACCGAGAACGTCCGCTCATCTCCGTCCGGTCCCGCTCGCTCGACCTCGTAGCGGAGCACCTCGCCGTCGAGGACCCGCTGTTGGCGGTCCACGACCGTCTCGTCCCAGGCGTCACCCAGGACTTCGGGGAGCGAGACCGTCCCTACGTCGTCCTCTGACAGGCCGTGAAACGACCGGTAACGCTCGTTTGCGAACACGAGCGTGTACTCAGTGTCCATGCCCGCGATCAGGTCGAACGAGGACTCAACGGCTCGTTCGTACAGCCGAAGGTCCGCGCGTTCGCCGTGGCGGAGTTGCGAGACAGCATTGGTGATCCTGTTGGCCAGGAAGGCGTACTGGCTGGTGCCGGATTGCTTGCGCAGGTAGTCGGTGACGCCGGCGGAGATCGCTTCGCTCGCGATCTCTTCGGACCCGTGGCCAGTATAGAGGATGAACGGAACGTCGACGCCCGCCTCGCGAACCGCCTTCAGGAACTCGATGCCGTCTCGGCCGGGCATCTCGTAATCGCTGATGATGCAATCCGGGTCGAGCGCGGACAGCGCTTCGAGGCCCGCTTCCGCGTTCGACACCGTCTCGACGACGAATCGGTCGTCCTCGCGTTCGAGGAACGCGGCGGTCGTCTCGGCGAAGTCCGGGTCGTCGTCGACGTGGAGTACCACGATCTCGCCCCGCAGTTCCATTGTCGTAGAACCCGTTTCGATTCGGCCACCATAAATCATCCGTCCGTGCCACTCCCGGGCCGGAACTGCGGCGTTCCGTCTTGGGTACCCTCCTCGATATCCCCGCCGGCCCGTCACGCTGCCCCGTCCCGGGTTCCGGGACGTGCGGACGCGACCAGCACGGTTATCCATGCCCCGCACCTCCCCGGAGACATGAGTGATCTGACTGCGACGCTGCAGACGACCCACGGCGACATCGAGATCGAACTGTACGACGAGCGCGTCCCGACGACCGTCGAGAACTTCGTCAACCTCGCGGAACACGATCCCGCAGCCGATGCAGAACCGGCCCCCGAGACGGCGACCTGGGAGGACCCCGAGACCGGCGAGACTCGCGGCGACGCTTTCTACGAGGACACGCCGATCCACCGCATCATCGATGGATTCATGATTCAGATGGGCGATCCGACGGGGACCGGCCGCGGCGGGCCGGGCTACACCTTCGACGACGAGTTCCACGACGAGCTGGGCCACGACGGCCCGGGCGTCCTCTCGATGGCCAACAGCGGCCCGAACACCAACGGCTCGCAGTTCTTCATCACGCTGGACGCCCAGCCCCACCTCGACGGCGATCACGCGGTCTTCGGCGAAGTGATCGACGGGATGGACGTCCTCGAAGAGATCGGGAGTGTCGAGACCGGTCCGCGGGACGAGCCGGTTGAGGATGTGCGTCTGGAGTCCGTCGAGATTCACGAGTAACCGCTCCGACGAGCGGGCAGACCACGCGATCGGTCGCGTCCGTGATCCGGGCGGCTTTTGCATCCATCGGCACCTGCTTGCCGTCGGAACGCCGTGACAGTACCATGAGCGATACCGAAGGGGATGCGAACGATACCATCGACCCCGCAGAGATCGGGGAGCACGACGCCCCACCGGTCGGAGAAAAGCCGTACAAGGTGGTTTTCGAGGCGAACAAGTGTATCGGCGCGGGCAAGTGCGCCCAGGTGGCCGACAACTGGGAACTGGACCTCGAAACGGGTATCGCCCGCCCGCGACGATACTTCATCGAAGACGGGGAACTGGAAGCGAACGTCCGCGCAGCGGAGGTATGCCCGGCCAAGAAGGACCAGGGCGTCATCCACGTGATCGATCGTCGAACAGGCGAGGAATTCGCCCCCGATCCCCACGGTGACGGCACGATCTCCGTCGACTGGTGACCCCGCGGGGCAGACTCACGTCTCGCCGAGTTTCCACTCGTCGGCCAGCACGCCGTACCAGTGAACGTCACGGAACTGCCCGTCCGCAAAGGTCGCTTCGCGGTGGACGCCTTCGTGGGTAAATCCGAGCGTTTCGAGAACTTGCCGGGAGGGAGCGTTCCCGTCGAAGACCTTCGCCTCGATGCGGTGGAAACCGAGGTCGCGAAAGCCGTATTCGACGAGGGTCCGGACGGCATCGGTGGCATAGCCGTTTCCGTGATAGTCAGTCGCCACCCAGTAGCCGAGTTCTCCCCGCCAGGCGTCTTTCGAGATCTCGTGGAAGCTCACCATCCCGACCGGCTCTTCCTCGACGGTGATCAGGAGGTGGATCGTCTCTTCGTCGGAGATCGTCTCCTCGTAGAACTCCGCGAGTTGTTCGCGGTTCGACGGGAAGGGCCATCCGAGCGTCCGCCAGACCCCTGCGTCCGCTCGCTCTTGCTGGATGAATTCGAGGTCCTCCTCCTCGATCGACCGGAGTGTCACGGTTTCGCCGTCAAGAAATACCGGGCCGGGCATGTCGCATGGCTTTGTCCAGTCCCGTCTTAATGGTGCCGAACACCCTTGTGACGACGACCCACCACACAATACTGATAGATGTGAAAACCGTTTCCATCACGAATAACAATCTTTGATAGATGCGATCCGAGGGGACAGACGGTGATCGGCCGTGTTGAGCGACGAGCGGCGGTACCAGTTGTTGTATCTCGTCCTGTATGCGGCGGCGAACGGCATCTCGGGCTATCGGAACGTGTTCTTCGAAGACATTGGGCTTTCGGAGGCCCAGATGGGGGTGATCGGGGCGGTGCTGGTCGCGGCCGGGATCATCGCCCAGCCGATCTGAGGTGTCCTCGCTGACGCGTACGGCCGGACGAAACTTGCGATGGGTCTCGGCGCGCTCGTCTCGATCGTCGGCGGGCTGTTGTTCCCGCTGGGGATGTTCGTCGACTCGCCGTTCCTGTTGATGCTGGTGGCGGCGGTGATCTACTCGGCGTTCCGTTCGCCCATCATCCCGATGGCGAACGCGATGGTGAGTTCTGTACGTGACGCCGGGGACCCTCCCGGTGGTCTTCCTGGCACAGATACCCCAGGGGGCCGGGTTCGCTTTCTTCACGTTGGCCTCGGTCTCGCTGGCTCATGAGTACGCTCCTGCGGCGTTGAGTGCTTCCGCCCAGGCGACGTTGGCGGCGATCGGACTCGGAACGGGCCGGGTGCTTGGCCAGGTCGTCGGCGGCTGGATCGCGAACGTCGTCGGTGTCCAGAGAATGTACGTCTACGTCGTCCTGGCCGCTGGGATCGCTGGCGTATTGAGCCTGGGATTTTCGCCCTGGCAGAACCGGACCAGTCCGCCACTGCTGGGTGATTGGTCGGTCACCGATATCCGGCCAGTCGCCTTCTGACTACCCTCGAGCAGCGACGGGAATCGACGTGTTGGGTGCTGCAGGAACCGTTCCCGCCCCGGTCGGAACGTCCTCCCCGGATTGACTCCGTTTCGAAACCTTCAATTGTGCCTGCCATCTACCGGTTTGTGTACGCCGAATCGGGTTGGTGGTCTAGGTTGGTTATGACACCTCCTTGACATGGAGGAGGTCGGCGGTTCAAATCCGCCCCAACCCACTTCTGACGCCGACTGCGACGAACGAAGAGAGGAGCCAGCGGCGTCTGTGTGGGCACGTGGATTTGAACCAGGGGGAGCGGAAGGTAAGCGAGCCGTGCGAGGTGGCAAAACGGCCTCGAAAAGCCACACAGCGTAGTCGTGAGGAAGCGAGCGAACGGGAGCGGCTGTAGTTGGAATTGCCTGATCACGCCGAGTATTCGAGAATGCGCACAGGTGACACCACGCGTTCGCGAAGCAGTCTGAATAGACGTCCATTTGCCCGGACTCAGCGAACAGTATCGGTCGATCATCTCTACTTAAATATATGATTGTTCACTTATTTGTGTAATAGGAGGAATGTCGGGCGGGAATATAGCCAAGACCAGTACATTTAAACCCACCACTTTGTTACATGGTCTCATCATGTCCGACGACGACAGCATGAATCGACGGCGGTTCCTCAAGGCCACCGGGGCAGCGACGGTAGGCGTCGGGTTGGCCGGCTGTGGCGGTGGGGAGGATACCGAATCCGACACCGAGGAACCGGAGGAGACCGAGAGCGGGACCGACACGGGCAGCGGCGATACGATGACCGAAGGAGGTAATGACGGGTACCAGCCTCCGAGCAGTTACCCGTACGGCATCAACGAGACGAGAATCGGGGAGGCCCAGCGGGTTATGGAGGAAGCCGGATACGGGCCGGACAACCGCTTCGAACTCGACTGGTTACAATACCAGAGCGGGGCCTGGAAGGAGATGGCGAACACGATCCGGGCTCGCCTGGACTCGGCGTACATCGACATGAACATCAACGATGCGGACTTCGGATCGTTGCTCGAAACCACCGAGAACGGCAACCACGAGGCGTTCACCCTCGGGTGGGTTGCGGACTATCCGGCCGCCCAGAACTTCCTCCAACTGGTCGACCCGGAAAACACGATCTACGACGCCGAAGGGTACACGCCAAACGGTGCGCGACTGTTCTGGTCCGAGGACGTGGAGGGCGATACGGCGATCCGTCAGTATATCGCCGAGCAGTTCGACCGGATCCAGAACAACCCCGAGTTGACCGACGAGGCCCAGTCCGCCCGCGACGACGCCACCGCGAAGATAGAACGGGCCCTCTGGGATTCGGCTGCACTGCTCCCGGTCTATCACGAGGTCGATCAGCTGTTCTGGTACGATCACGTCGATTACAATCCGCCGGGTGGGATGGGACCATCGCGCGCGAAGGCGAACATGTCCGTCAACGGTCTGGAGGGTGACGACACCCTCAACAACTGGTCGGGCACGTTCAGTTCCCTGGACCCGATCGCCTCGGGGAACACCGAGAGTGGCAACAAGATCATGGACATGTTCGACGCGCCGATGAACTACGTCAACGGGACGACGGAAGTCGAACCTCTCATCGTCGAGGACTACACCGTCAGCGACGACCTTACCGAGTACGAGTTCACGCTGAAGGAGGGAATCCAGTTCCACGGCGATTACGGCGAGGTCACCGCCGACGACGTCGTCTACTCGTTCCGGCGGCTCGTCGAGTCCGATAACTCCACGAACACCTACTTCACCAACTCCGTTCTCGACATCGAGCGCGAGACGGACGACGAGGGCGTGGTCCCCGGTTCGACGGGCGTCGAGGCGACGGGAGACTACACGTTCACCGTCTCGCTCAACAGCCCCTTCGGTTACGCTCTGGAAGTGTTCGCCTACTCCGCGTTCTCCGTCGTTCCCGAAGGTATCGTCGGCGACATCGACGGCTACGAGGGCGAGATGACCTGGGAGGAGTTCTCGACGAGCCCCGTCGGCTGTGGCCCGTTCGTCTTCGAGGAGTGGCAGGAGGGCAACGGCGGCCAGTTCCGTGCCTCGGCCTTCGAGGACTACCACGGCGAGAGTCCTTCGTTCGCGGAGACCCACGAAGCGATCATCACCGAGGACAGTGCCCAGTACAACTACTTCCTGAACGAGAACGCTGACGTCAGCGAGATTCCGACGCCACAGTACGATCCAGAACTCGCCACCGAGGAAACGACTAACGACCGGGGCCAGACCCTGGGAACATACGGTCCGATGGAGGGCGACCAGACGGTGAACATGTCGACGACGCCGTCGATCAACACGTACTACATTGCGTTCCACATGGAGAAGGTGCCCAAACCGGTCCGTCAGGCAATGGCCTACGTGATCACCCGCGAGGACTTCGTCGAGAGCGTTTTCAAGGGTCGGGGTGAAGCGGCCTACCACCTGACGCCCAAGCAGGTCTTCCCCGGCGGCGCCGAAGGGTACGACGCGAACTACCAGGGGTAGACGGGGGAAAGCCCTCGCCTCAACTGCATTTCCCGATCGACAACCGATATTGTTAAATCCACATAGCCGATACCAAAATCGGACAACTCAGTATGCCCTCGAGGATGGAGTTATCGTCGCGACCGGCGGTGCTATGTCCCGGAAGACGAGAGTATGACGTGGCGCTATCCGGACCGTGGATGAGTTCGGACGGGAACACGGCCACGGATAGGAAAAACTTGCCTGGGTCAGCCGAGACACGTCGTCCGTTCTGGATGCCGATCGAGGAGGGCAATCGATGAATAAACTCCTCTATCTTCTCAAGCGACTGTTGCTGGCTGTTCCGGTGTTCCTGTTCGGCATCACGATGACCTTTCTCGTCCTGTACAAGGGGCCGATCGATCCCGTCTTGTCCATCCTCGGGCAGGACGCGACGCCGGAGGATGTCCGCCAACTCAAGATCGCCCTCGGGATCATCTATCCCGACGGAACCCCGGTGCCGCTGTGGTCACAATACTACAAAGTCGTCACGGACCTGGTGACGCTGGATTTCGGCCAGTCTTGGATTATCCAACGCGGGACACCGGTGACTGACCTCATCTTCAATCGGATGCCTGCGACGCTTTGGCTGGGATTCTGGTCGGTCGTTATCGCGCTTGCGTTCGGAATCCCAGGGGGGCTGTATGCCGGTCTTCGGGCGAACACCTGGCGCGACTACATCGCGTCGGGCGGCGGGATCATCTGGCGAGCGATGCCGAACTTCTGGCTCGCGGTGATGATCGCCGGCCTGCTCTCGGCCGGCGGGGCACTCTCTTTCTATCGGGACTTTCTCATTCCGACGGACGTGATCGGAACGCCGAGTGCGCTGACGAACATGTTCGGAAGTATCGACGTGTTCGCCGGAATACCGTTGCTCGAGGCCATCTGGATACCGGTCCCGCATTGGGGAAACTTGGCGATCGCGATCAAGTGGATCCTGCCCGCGGCCCTGGTACTCGGATCGGCGTCGATGGGCAACGAGATCCGCATCGGTCGGACCGCGGTACTCGAGAGCATCAACTCGAAATACGTCGAAACCGCGAAAGCAAAGGGGGTCTCCGGGCGACGGATCGTCTCCAAACACGTCGGTCGGAACGCACTCATCCCGTTGTTGCCAGTGGTCATGGGCGAGTTCTACCTGCTCATCGGCGGATCCGTTCTCGTCGAGAAGGTCTTCTCGATCCGTGGGCTCGGGAACATGTTCTTCCGCGGCGTGCTCGGACCGGATATCCCGCTCGTGATGGGGCTGGTATTCCTGTTCATCGTCGTCCAGATCTCGGTCAACATCACGCAGGACATCCTGTATACGTACATCGACCCGCGGATCACGCTGGAGGACACAGAGAGGTGATATGAATGTCGGACACTGATCCAACCGCGACGCGCGAGGAGTTAACCGGCTACGAGAATATCCCGCTGCGGACGCGAATCGCCGAGGCGCCTCGGCCGTTCCTCGAGTGGGCCGCCGTACTGATCGTGCTGATCGCCGTGGAATTCGGCACGTACGCGTCGCTGACGATTGCGACGATCGAACGGATAGTCGTCGGCGTGACGGCGTTTTTCGACCTCCTTCTTGGATTCGTCTCGGAGGGGGCGGCAGGGGTGGTCGTCGAACTCCAGCAGAGTGTCTCGGGAATCCTCATCGGGCTCGCCGACGCGGCCGCCGGCCTCCCGACGTTGTTCGGCAGGGAGGTGATCCCGAACCAGGGTTACAAACTCGGCCCCAATGGGGCCTGGGAGGGGGCGTTCCTCGGCTTAGAGCCCCCGAAGGTGATCGTAGACCTTCCGGGTGTATTCACCTGGCAGGGGACATTCATGGGGCTTGAACCCGCCGTGGCGTGGGGACTCCGGTTCACTCTCATCGTCGTGTACGCCCTGTTTCTCAGTTACTGGCTGTTTCGCGGCTGGAAAGTCTACCGCGAGCACTACCGGCAGGCCGACTGGACACCCACCGACGACATGGTCGGGCGGCTTCGGGGGCATCGCTGGGGCCAGTTCGGCATCCTCGTAATCCTGCTATACCTGACCATGGCCGTGTTCGGTCCCGCTCTCGGGCCCACGACCGTCGAGCAGAACATCCAGAGTTCCTACAGCTACGAGATCGAGTACTACGACGCGGAAACGGGCCAGGTCGAGTCGATCCCGGTCGGCGACGCCAACTTCAACTCGAAGTCGAAAGGGAGCGGCGAGAACGTCGGCCCGATGAGTTACGACGATTACGGCCGGTTTCATCCGTTCGGGACGCTCAACAACGGTCGGGATCTGTTCACGTTCCTCATGGGCGGCGCACGGATCACGATGATCGTTTCCGGACTCGCCATCGCGCTCGCGACCCTGATAGCGGCGATGCTGTCGATGATCTCGGCGTACTACGCCGGTACGATCGATCTGACCATCCTCACCGCCGCCGACGGGGTGGTCTCAGTCCCCCGGTTGCTGTTGTTGATCATGGTGAGTGCCGTCTTCGCGAACCACTGGCTCGGGGGCATTCTCGACGGCGGGTTCATCCTCGCCCTCGTATTCGCGTTCACGACGTGGCCGTTCCTCTGGCGGGCGGTCCGCGGGCCGGCGCTCCAGGTCGCCCAGGAGGAGTGGGTCGACGCGGCGCGGAGCTTCGGCCAGCGGCCCCGGGCCATCATGCGCAAGCACATGCTCCCGTACATCGTCGGGTACTTGCTGGTGTATGCCTCAATGTCGACTGGCGGGATCATCATCGGGCTCTCGGCACTGTCGTTCCTCGGTAACGGGTTGGGTATCAACCCGCCGACCCCGGCCTGGGGGCGTGCTGTGTCCCTCGGCCAGGATTACGTATCGACGACGTCCTGGCACATCTCGCTGATCTCGGGGCTGATGATCGTCCTGCTGGTGACCGGCCTCAACGCGTTCGGTGACGGGATCCGTGACGCGATCGATCCCGAGACCGAGGGAACCGAAGGCGAGGAAGCCGCCGCGGGAGGTGGTGCGTGATGTCCCGCGACGTGTCCGCCGAGACCGCACGCGGCGACGGCGAACCGCTCCTTTCGGTCCGGGACCTCCAGACGGTGTTCCGGACCGATCGGGAGACAATCCGGGCTGTCGACAATGTGAGCTTCGATGTCTACCGCGGCGAGACGGTCGGCATCGTCGGGGAGTCGGGATCCGGCAAGAGCGTCACGGCCCGGTCGATCATGGGATTGATCGACTCGCCGGGGGAGGTCCTCCCCGAGTCGTCGATCCGCTTCGACGGGCAGGAACTGACTGCCCTCTCGGACGCCGAGTACCGCGAGGTCCGGGGAAGCGGCATCGGGATGGTATTTCAGGATCCCCAGCAGTCGCTGAATCCGGTCTACACGGTCGGCAATCAGATCAGGGAGGCCCTCGAGATCAACCGGGGAATCACCGGCGCGGAGGCCAACGAGGTGGCCACTGACCTGCTGGAGTCAGTCGGCATCCCGGACGCGAAACGACGGCTCGATGAGTTCCCCCACGAGTTCTCGGGCGGGATGCGCCAGCGCGCCGTCATCGCGATGATGCTCGCCTGCGAACCCGAGTTGCTCATCGCCGACGAACCGACTACTGCGCTGGACGTGACGATCCAAGCTCAGATCCTGGACCTCCTCAAGGAGATTCAGGCAGAGCGGAACCTCGCGATGCTGTTCATCACCCACGACATGGGCGTCATCGCCGACATCTCCGATCGCGTCAACGTGATGTACGCCGGCCAGATCGTGGAGAAGGCCTCCGTCGAGAACCTCTTCGAGCGCCCGAAACACCCCTACACGCGAGCCCTCATCGAGTCGATCCCGGGAGAGCACTCCCGGGGCGACGGGCTCAATACGATCGAAGGCGAGGTTCCGACGCCCTCGGCGCCCGCCGATCATTGTCGGTTCGCGCCGCGGTGTCCACGGGCCTTCGAGGCTTGTGACGGGATCGCGCCCGAACATATCGACGTCGGGGAAACCGTCGAGCACACCGCGGCCTGTCTCCTCTATCCCGAGGGGAAATCAGAGACCGATCGAATCAAGCACCACGAGGCGCTCGCGAACGCCGGGACCCCATCCAAGGAGGGAGATGACTCATGAGCAAAGTGTCGGGACGCACGGAACGAGCGGCACGGGCCGGCGAGACGCTGATCGAAGTCGAAAACCTGAAGAAACACTACGGCGGCGGGGGAGTGTTCGCCAAGCCGTCGGTCAAGGCCGTCGACGGGGTGAGTTTCTCGATCAAGCGCGGCGAGACGCTCGGGCTCGTCGGCGAGTCCGGGTGCGGGAAGAGCACGCTGGGGCGGACCTTGATCCGATTAGAGGAGGCCACCGACGGGACGATCTCCTTCGACGGGACGGACATCACGACCCTGTCGGGCGAGGCATTGAAGGACTGGCGTCGCAACGCCCAGATGGTCTTTCAGGACCCGGAATCCAGCCTCAACGACCGGATGACCGTCGGCGAGATCATCCGCGAGCCGCTGGACGCCCACGACTGGAAGACCAAACAGGATCGACAGGAACGGGCGCTGGACCTGTTGACTTCTGTAGGACTGCGCGAGGAACACTACTACCGATACCCCCATCAGTTCTCGGGCGGTCAGCGACAGCGCGTCGGGATCGCCCGGGCGCTCGCCCTGGAGCCGGAGTTCATCGTCCTCGACGAACCGGTCTCGGCGCTTGATGTCTCGGTCCAGGCGAAGATCATCACTCTCCTGGAGGATCTCCAGGATGAGTTCGACCTCACGTACCTGTTTATCGCACACGACCTCTCTGTCGTCCGTCACATCTGTGACCGGGTGGCGGTCATGTACCTGGGGAAAATCATGGAGATCAGCGAGACCGAGGAGCTCTACGAGGACGCTCGGAATCCCTATACACGGTCGCTGTTGTCGGCAATCCCCCATCCGGATCCGTCGGCGTCGTCCCGTCGAATCACCCTGCCCGGGACGCCGCCGAGTCCACGGGATCCCCCGACTGGATGTCAGTTCTCGACGCGGTGTCCGGCCAAGATCCAGCCCGAGGAGTACGACCACGTCGAGGACGATGTCTGGGACGCGATCGAGCGCTACCGGGAGGTCGTCCGCGAGCGGTCGCGGATGAGTCTGGGGACGGTCGACCGCCTCAAACGCCACGTCGGCCGCTTCTCGGCGTACGACGATATCGACGAAACCGTCGCCGACCTTTTCGGGGACGTCGACGTGCCGGAGGACGTCAGCGAGCACGTCGAGGCCGCCGCGGAACTGGTCAGGGACGGACGGCCGGAGGACGCACGAAGCCACCTCGCCGAGGAGTTCAACGGCGTCTGTGACCTGCGGCGCCCGGAACTCCACCCGGTCGGGGACGGGGACCACATGAGCTACTGTCACCGGCACACGGACGAGTATGGGGACGTCGAACCCGTCATCGATCGGCGTACTCGTGACACGTAACGTGCTCCGGTACGTCGAGTTGCTCTACTGGGTCGGCGCCGCTTCGGGCGGTGTTCTCCTTGTCCTGGCCGTCCCGGCGTTTCTCGTCGGCGACGGACTCCTCTCGCTGAAGTACGCGCTGTTCGTCGTCGGATTCCTCCTCTTTGGCGCCGGGAGTTTCGCCATCCAGCCTTCGCCGCGGGGCCGCGGACCGGTCTCACGGCTCTTCTCGTTCGGTATCGACGATGACGCTGCGTTCGGGTTCGAGCCACGACTTCAGGATCTCCCGCCGCTCAGGAGGTCACATCTTGCGGCCGAGCAGAGAGTGAGCCGAAACGTGAAGCTGTTCGTCACGAGTCTCGTCCTCCTGGGTATATCGATCGGCCTCGAAGCCGGGCTTGGCGTCTCGATCGGGTGAGGGCCACTGCCACCTTTAATTGCCTGGGCCTGTATCAGTGTATATGGTCAGACTCGGCCCGGACGACGTGACGCTTGACGACGGCGAGCGGTTGCTCGCGACCAGCGGGGCGGCCCGTAGCGGTTGGGAACAGACGCTCGAAGACGTCGAAGCGATGGCGAGAGACCGGGCGGAGTCGGGATTCGAGACGCAGATACTCACGTCAGACGACACGACGCCGAAACCCCCCGAATCCGACGGGACGGATATGTGGGGTCTCGTGTACGTCGTGGCGAGCAACCAGGCCGAGGAATTTCGCTCGTTCGCCGACGGAGCGAACTTCGAGGAGACCGTCGTCTACCAGGCAACCAGCTCCGGCCACGCGTTCGTCGTCACTGAGTGTCTCGACATCGAGAGGGATCGTGCCCTGTTCGTGGCGGGGACCTACCGGATGCAGTTCGCCCCCCCGCTGGTCGAGGCGGCCCTCGAACGTGAAAAAATGTACACCCACATCAGAAAACTCGATGGGGCGCTGTTGGGAACCATCGAACACGACGACGCCGAACAGTTCTTCCCCGACCCCCAGCAGTTTGACGCATTCGACGTCTAATGAGTTCGAAGCCAGCACAGCTTAAAAGGCGTCTCCGGCCAACTACCCCTGTGGACCGAAGCCGACTCGAGACGAGACTGGTCGAATCTTTCGACGCGGATCCGGCGGTCGCCCGCGTCGTCGCCCGGGAGGCCACGGATCTGGCCGACTCCGGACACTACATGGCTGATTTCGGCACGTCGTTGACCGTTGCGGTCGTCGTGTCAAACCTTACAGACGCCCCCGAAGACACCACTCTCGCCGAGCGCTGGAACTGGTGGATGGGATCGCTGGAACTCTCCCACGGTGGCTACGTCCGATTTCACGTTCGCCCGGACGCGACCTAATCGATCGACCGACGACAGCGATTCCCGTTCGTCCCGATCGGTTTTGCTCATACTACGCAATACCGTTATGTGTCCGAGGTCCCTACGTCCGCCGATGACCGACGAAGCATACGTCGAGCGGATCAGAGAGCAGCGCGAGGAGAAAGAGACCTACTTCGCCGAACATCCGCGATCACCCGTTCCACAACATGCCGAGTTCGCGGGGCTTGACTATTATCCGGTCGATCCCGCCCATCGATACGAACTCTCCTTGAAGGAACACGAACAAAAGGAGACGATCACAGTCGAGACGACCGCCGACGGTAACCAGGAGTACGTCCGGTGGGGCGAGTTCGACTTCGTGCTCGACGGCGAAGACGTGACGCTTCAGGCGTACAAGCCGGCGTCGGGCGAGGAACGATTCTGGGTTCCGTTCCGGGACGAGACCAACGACGACGAGACGTACGGGGCGGGCCGGTATCTCGATCTCGAACCCGACCGCCATCGGACGGACGACGGAGCGTGGATCCTAGACCTCAACCAGGCGTACAACCCGACGTGTGCGTACAACGAGGCCTACGAGTGTCCGCTGATCCCGATGGAGAACTGGCTCGACGTGCGGGTCGAGGCGGGCGAGAAGGCCTATCCCGGCGAAGCGATCGGCCACGAACACTGATCGATCCCGGGTTCGAGTGGACAGTCCATCACTATCCGAAGGAGGAGGTCGCTGCCCGGGAGCAGCCGGGGAGACTGTCCGGATATGGCAAACACCGTCAGAACGCTTAAGTCCCGACTTGCCGGACGTGTGCGTATGACATCGAGTGCTCCGGGAAGCGTGGACGAGGGTGGCGTCAGCGTCACGGCCGAGATCGGGGACGATCGAACGGAGATCGTCGTCGAGAGGACGCGGGACACGGCAGTCGTCGTCAGGTCCGCGTCCGGCGAGCGCGTCTATTTGCCGCCCGCAAAAACGACGAGCGAGAGCGATCCGGAATCGACCGGACAGGACGACAGCCCCTACGAAGGAGTTCCAAACGACAGCCCCTACGAAGGAGTTCCAAACGACAGCCCCTACGAAGGAGTTCCAAACGACAGCCCCTACAGCGGCTTTTCGAGCGAGAGTCCATACGAGGGCGTTCCCGACGACAGCCCCTACGAGTCGAGTGCGACCCCGGAAACCACCTACGGCGTGGTTCCGACCGAAGACGGCTTCCGGATCGTCCATCCCGAACCGGCCGAAGACGTGCGGTTCCTGGGATAGCCGTACGTGTCGAAAATCGAGTGGTCGTGACACTCGGGAGGGCGGGATCGATCGAAAGCAGTCGATTTCAGTCCCCGAGAATATCCCGATAGAACTCGACGTGTTCGTCGGCGACCGCCTCCCAGGTCCGTTCGTCGTAGTCGGGGAGCGGGCCGGCTTCGAGCGCGCGTCTGATGCCGATCGCGATCGACCGCGAGTCCGGTTCGACCTCGACGATACAGCCTTCCGGCAGGACTTCGGCTGCCCCGGACTCACAGGCGACGACTCGCGTGCCGGCCGATAAGGACTCGACGATCGTGATGCCGAACGGCTCCGAGACTGACGGCGAGACGAACGCGTCGGCACTGGCGTAGTAATCGCCCAGTTCCGCTTCTGGCACGTACCCGACGAACTCCACCATGTCCTCAACGCCCAGGATTTCGACGAACCGCTGTAGCCGCTCGGTCAGGTGGCCGGTTCCGCCGACCACGAGGGTGACTTCGTCGGGATCGAGACGATCCATGGCATAGACGAGGTGCTCGATCCCCTTCTGGTGGGTGTGTCGGCCGACGAAAAACAGCATCTCGCCGTCGATCCCCAGTTCCGCGGCGACATCCCGGCCGGTCGTTTCGACCGAGGAGAAGCCGTTGTGGATGACCCGCGAATCGCCACCGTAGTGCTCGCGGATCTCGCGACGGGTGAGATCACTCACGGCGATCAGGTGATCGGACCGGTCGACGACCCGCTGTTCGGTCTGGAGTTCGCGCTCGGGCGGGGTACGGTTGCGGTCGCTCGTCAGCGAGTGAAACGTCGTCACCCACTCGATGTCGTGGGCGTCCTGTGCCGCGACGCCCGGGCCGTAGCCGAACCAGTCGTGGGTATGGACGATATCGGCGTCGGCGGCGTACTCGACGAACTCCTCGGACAGCCGGTTGATCCGATCGGCGACGCTGCCCTCCCCGGTCGGGACGCCGTGAATACCCTCGCGATCCGGGGCGTATTCG